>QWCX01000009.1_pt1 | contig 99789 bp, 121 predicted proteins | sample 1972661 | NCBI WGS metagenome assembly QWCX01 (sample SAMN09866697, study PRJNA288562) | Human vaginal metagenome isolate pre1_vaginal, whole genome shotgun... | isolation source: vagina | host: Homo sapiens | place: USA: California
AAGTTGAAATTTAAACAAAAAATGAAGCCAAACTTCTTATTATGCTTGACTTTACGTAGAAAAAGACCTAAAAGTGTCTAACTTTTAGGTCTCAGTTCAAATTGATTTAATTCCCTCTTTTTATTTATTCTATTTTAAGCACCATGATATTGAACAAGTGAATAAATATCAACATCAGGTAATTTATCTCTACCGTGTAAATCTGGCAATTCGATGTAGAATGCGGCACCAACTAACTTACCACCAAGGTTTTCAATTAGCTCTTTAGAAGCTCTTAAAGTACCTGCGGTAGCCATCAAGTCATCACAGACAACCACTCTTTGTCCAGGTTTAATCGCATCCTTGTGCATTTCCAAACTGTTTGAACCATATTCCAAATCATAGGAAGCACGTTCAACTTCTCTTGGTAACTTATGTGGCTTTCTTGCAGGTACAAAACCTAAACCTAACTCAGTAGCTACTGGACAACCTACAATAAAACCACGTGCTTCAGGCCCAACAATTACATCTGCTTTTTTACTCTTTGCATATTCCGCTAATTCATGAGTGGCGGCACGATACAATTCACCATCTTGCAAAATTGGTGTAATATCGCGAAAAACAATGCCTTTGTTAGGAAAATCCTTAACACTTGCAATATATTTACTAAAATCAACTGCCATAAGAAGCATAACCTCCAAAATGCTCTGTGTTTGTGTTCAAACGCTTTTGACCAGTATATTTTAACAAATTTTAACGATAAAAGCACTGAAAACAGAATAGTTATCTATTTATTTGTCAAATTATTAACATATGTAATCAAACGTTGACTAGGCATAGTTCTTAGTTGATTAACAAATTTAATCTGAGAAGAAGTTCCCATTAAATATTTAGAAGCTGTCAGCGGCTGTTTTTTAGGAGAAGGCTCTCCTACCAATTTACCTTCATCCAATTTTACAAAGCCTAATTCAAAGAAAACTCGTAAAATGAAAAGCACACTATCATAATCTAGTCCCAAATAAGGTGCAACTGTACGGTAATCTGCTGGCTTTAACGTAGGGTGACTATAAATATATTTTAAAACAGCACCAAAATAATTTTTAGCGGGAATTTGTTCAACAGGCAATTGATCAAGCAAAAAGCGTAAATAGATTTGTTGATAATCTTTCTCCAATGCAGCATTTAATTCAATCTGATTGCGTGGCACATCTAATAATGCAACTGTTTCACCAGTTTGATCATAATCTTTAACTAAAGAGATCTTGTCTTCATCGATCTGTAGTCGGTTGCGAACAATCGGAATATTTTTTTGATCAAATAACAGGTAGCGGTCCGCGAAACCCATAACATATTTCTCTTGGCGTAAGTCAACAACTGGAGTTGGCACTGCCAATTTTGGTGAAGCAAAAGCTAGTCCGGTCATGATTCCTTGTAAAGAAACTTGATTTCGATAAGTATTTAATGATAATTGAACAAAAATTTGAGAAATAAACGGCAAAAGATTATTATTCAAAAAGCCTTTATTAAATCCAATAACTGATAAGTTACCGCCTTTTTTAGCAACCGTAAATTTGACATGATTCTTATCTTTACCCATTTTAAAGAAATGAGTGATTGTTGGATTAGAGATACTAAAGATTGGCTGCGTGTCACCTGTCCCAAATGGACCTACTTGATTGATTTGTGCTAGTGTCTGCGGAGTTAAGCCCTGCATAGGCAATTCCATGTCATATTTTTTAGTCTCAAGACCACCTTCAACATGAAAGTCATCTTCAAATTTTTCCCGTAATGGCGCAATCTGATTTTCTTCTAATGATAAACCACAGGCAAAATCATGGCCACCAAATTTGGTTAAATATTGATCCTTGATCGGATTTAAAGCATCAAACAAGTTGAAACCAGCAAAGGACCTACCTGAGCCTTTAACCTCACCTGCATCATTTTTAGTCAAAACAATCGTGGGTTTATGTGTCTTTTCAACGATCTTATTAGCTACTAAACCTAACACACCTTCGTGAAATTCAGGGTCATATAAAACCAAAGTATTTTGTTTTTGCCAGCTATTTTTATGAATTAACGTCATACATTTGTCATAGACTTCGGTGGTTAATTCTTTCCGTTTATTGTTTAATTCTTCGATCTTATCTGCAATTTTTTGGGCCTCAAGGTCATCATCACTTAGCAAAAGCTCAACTGCCAAGTTGGCATTATCTAATCGACCTACAGCATTTAATCGAGGAGCAATATTAAAGCCGACATCAGTTTCATTAATACTGCCTAAAGTCAAACCAGCATTTTTGATTAGAGCGCGCAAGCCAGGACGATCTGTCTGATTAAGCATTTCTAAACCACGCTTAACGATAATATGCCCCTCTCCGGTCACCTTAACCATATCGCCAATAGTTCCGATCATAGCCAAATCTAGCAGCTCAGGCATAGTATCCTGCATTAGACCACGACAAATCGTGTAAGCTACTCCGGCACCACAATAATCATCAAAAGGATATTTTTGGCCAGGATAATTACAATGAACAGTAGCATAAGCTGCCGGTTTCTTTTCTTGAAAAGTATGATGATCTGTAATGATTACATCAACATTATGTTCTTGAGCATATTTGACTTCCTCGACCCCAGTAACACCATTATCAACAGTGATAATCAATCTGGTTCCATCAGCTACAATATCTTGATAGCGGTCCATATTAGGACCATACCCATCATTGAAGCGATTAGGAATAAAATAATGAACATCAGCGCCCAAAATGCTTAGGGTTTCAGTCATAATAGTCGTTGCAGTAATTCCATCAGCATCATAATCGCCATAAATTGTAATCTTTTCGCCGCTATCAATTGCTTGATTAATTCGGTTAATTGCCTTATCCATGTCATGCATTAACGCTGGATCAGCCAGATTTTCTTCTGTTGCATTAAACCAAAAATCAAGTTTTTCGTCTGTATTAATACCCCGCAATGCAAAAAGTTTGGCTGCAATGGGACCTAGTTGATATTTCTCAATCAAGTCTGGTGCTAATTCATCAGCTGTTCTTTCTTGCCATTTCATTAATTATCAAACACCTTATGTTCTCTCATCAAAACGAAAAGGCACTCATTGTTGAGTGTCTTTATTACAAAATCTATTTATAATTTTATCGCAAATCTAAATCTGATTAAAGATTGTAAATTTTTATTTTAATTTAAAAACCTTAAGATTATTGTTGTTAGCCTTTTCAGTTTTAATCAGATTACCCCGAATTGCCCAACGATTCTTACCGCCATCAGCACAAGTAATCAAAGTTACAATATTCTTCTTAGTATTATCGACTAGCCAAACCGCAGTTGGATCAACAATCTTTTTCATATAAATTCGATAGACATATACTTTGTTAAGATTAGTTAAATAAACTAACTCACCTTTTTTAACATCTTCAAGTGGTGAGAAAAGAATACCTTTTGCTGTCATGTAGTGACCTGCAAGAGGATAATTTCCCTTACCCATTACTTGGTCGGCTCGCATCGTGCCGCCACCAGTCGACATTGCATCATCACTCATCCCCAACATAATCGGTAAATACATATTAACATCGGGAATAGCTAACGCACCAATCGCACCAGAAGTCTTTTTCACTTGTGATCTTGCTGCTTGTGCAATGCCTAAAGACTTAACTTTACTAAAATCATACATTCCTTTTTTCTTTTTGTTTTCTTCAATTGTCTTTCTATTTATTCCACTTAAAGTAGATTGTTGATTATGATGAATTAATTGATCACTGATCTGTTTGTTAAATATCAAAGCAATACCAACAAGCAATAATATGATAGCAGCAACTCTAAGTAAAATTGTACTTACACTATTTTTTTTATTTTTAGCCATTTTTATTTACCGTTGATGTCAATATAAATTCTTGTACTATCACGTCTCATACGTTAACTTATAGTCCTTTTCGTTTTGATTTGTCCCAACAGATCACATTAAATCTGCTGGGTATTCAGTAGATTTTCAGTAGATTTTTGATAACTACCAAACCGCCCACAGCCAAGCTGTGAGCGGTTTTTGCTAGGCCGATCGACTTGAAAATCCTGCATTGCAACCAAAATTTATTATAGCACATTATTTATTCTCATTTTGGCAGTTTTCTAAGATCATGCAACTTAGCTAGTAGGTGTACCCTCTCCCATGCTATTTTTTAACTTTTCAGGATCTGCACGCCAATTTTTTAGCGTTTGATTTGGACCGCCTTAAAGCTATCTATAAAATCAGGCGACTTTACAAGCACCAAAAAAGCTTATATACTGAATCTAACCATATAGACAGTATATAAGCTTTAATTTGCCACTAGTGTTACTCCCTAGTGGCTTTTTTTATAAGTTAATGCAAGTTTTCGGAGAATTTCATCTAAAAATTCAGACGGTACACTGCATACATACTTACATTCTCTGGCTTTCGACCGAGAATCAATTGAACGTTCATGATCCAGCTCTACCCTGCCGTGAACTGGCAAACCTTCTGGAATTTCAACGTGTAGTGGAAATTCTTTTTCGTTAGTAGTAATAGCAACCACTTTGATCACTCCTCCACACATCATATTGAAATCATCGTTTGACACGACAAGCGCTGGACGATAGCCCGCTTGTTCATGTCCCTTGGTTGGGTCAAAGTTCATCATGATAACATCACCTTGATGGAAGTCTTTTCTGCTGTTCAAATTATCACCTCCCTTCTAATAAGGACTTCTAAATTAAAAGACTTCGCGCCCAACTGGTCCGCCCCAGTCCTCTTCTTTGGACTTGCCAGGATTTTCTTTTTCCCAGTCGCTCCAATATTTTTTATAGTCAAAGCCTTTGAAAAGCTCTTTTAAGCTTTCAGGCTCTTTTTGTTTTTTCAAAACGATTTCATTATTTTTGTTAACTGTTACATCAAATTTGGTCGGTAATTCATTGATGCCGGCTTTGCTTAAAATAGTTTTAGGCAGTCGTACGGCTAGTGAATTGCCCCATTGTTTCAATTCCACATTGCACATTGTTATAAATCTCCTTACAAGTCTTAATTAAACCTTTTTATTTAGTATATACTTTTGTATCTACATTTGCAATAAAAATTAAAATATAACGCAAAAAAGCCACCCCAGAGGAACAATCCCCCGAGGTGGCTTTATGCACGACATTTGGAGCTTTTACAACCCCTTTTCTTTTTTATTATGGATAAAATTACGGATAAATTATAGCTCATTATGGCTATCTATCCATCTTTGTAAAGTTTACAGCACGATATACGCACGGTTGCCCGTCACATATACCTGCTTGCCTTTGTGTAGCTCTTTAATCTTTAAAAAGCGTCCGACTCTTCCCTGGATCTCGACTTTTGAGTTAAGCTTCAAGCCGTAGACCTTGCCTGCGTCAGCCTTTGGTGCGTCCAGGGCGTGGGTGTGAGGCAGAACAATCTTAGCGACAGCGTGTTTTGAGTCGTTATATGCGATAGGGTTAGCCTTTACGTAAACGGCACGACCGTCAAAGTATTGGTTCTTGCCAACCTTCACAGCGCCATTTTCCAAGCCAAACACCTGCCACATGGAGCCACACGGTTTTAGCTTGTCAGATTCCCGCTTGTCTAACTTTGAACTGGTGTAGACATAAGCACCTTTTGAATTAGATACTACTGCGACAGCACCAATATTCCACTTCACAACGGGATGCAGAGAGAGCGATTCTACGCTCTTGTTCGTTGATTTGGGCTTAGAACTACCTGAATTAGCCTTTAAATCGATCAAGCAGATATTACCGTCAACGTTATACCCCTTATAGTTATCGGTAAATTGCCAGATTGCAACACCGTCCATGGATGGGAAGTAATTAAAGTCAGCGGAATCTTGACGACCCATGACTTTATATGAAGCTACCCATAAACAAGTTCCGAATGACTTTACAATTCGAGCTGTGTTGAGCCGGTTACGCAAAACATAAGCGCCAGCATAGACAAGTGGCTTATACCCTGCTTCCTTGATCACTTGCATAGCTGCTATGACAGCATCGGTGTTTGAACCGACAGAGCCGTTGACGTCGTTGCCGCTGCCCTGCTCCCAGTCGTCAGCGATGTAGCTACCAGCTGGGACGCCATAAGCCTTAGCCTTTTCTACGGCATACTTAGCTTCTGCCCGTGCCAATGACACAGAGCCAGAGTGTGTAGCATAAAAGTAGCCGCCGGTTAAAAGCCCATGAGCAAGTGAACTCTTGATTTGAGCTTTTGCCTTTGGGTTGATATAGCCAGTGCCCTGTGTAAGCTTAATCAATGCAAATTTAATGCCGGCGTAGCTTACGTTTTCTGATTGGTAGCTTGCGACATCAGCACCCAAACTTCTTTTTGATACGGTTAAGTTTGACATCTTTTTCACCGCCTTTCATTTGGTTTCTTTTGGCAATCGTTTGGTTTTCAAACGATTTTCCAAAAGATTCAAAAACGTACTCGTTGTACGTCTTATATCTAGTCTTTGTCATCAGAATCATCACCGCTTACAAAACCAATTGGTTGAGCATTGTCATCTTCATCTTGTGTAGCCTTTTCTTGATCAGCTTGCATTTGGTCATATGCGTGTTGGACAGCTCCCTTAGCTACGGATTCGGTAAGGGGCTTGTTTTCCTTTTGTGCTTGGTTCAGCAAAGCTTCAACCGCCTTAGCTTTCTTTTCAGCACCTGAAATGTCTAATGTTGCGGCTTCACTTACTACGAACTTCGCAATCTGGTCAATGGTCATGACTTCCTTTGGTAAAGGCTTCTTTGACTTAGAAGCAAAGAAATCAATACCGGTAGAAACGCCTTGACAGATAGCAACAAAGACAAGAAATCCTACAAAAAGATATTCATTAAGTTGGCTTAAATTCATTAGTCAGTCACCTTCTTAGCTAAAAAAGCAGTAGCATCTTGCTTCTTTTCTGGTTGTGGTGCTGGTGTAGTGCTTTCAGGATCCTTTACCATTGAATCGTCTTTAATGCCTGCAAAGTAGCGAACCCACTTGGTCACTTCCGCTTTGATGTCCTGTGGTGCATCGTCAACGGTCAAAACGCCATCTTGCACCAAGGTAACGTAATCTAAAATTCTAGTGTTTGGCTTCATAATTGTGTAACTCCTTTCGTAATCTTTCATTTTCACTGAGTAGTTTTTTGTTTTCCGCGTTTAAACGCTTATTCTGTTCAACAATGTAATCTCGGTTATTCTCCACGCTATCCATGTCACTTTTTTTACCGTTTTGCTTAAAAGTAAAGTAGCCTAAAAGCAAAGCGGATAAAGCCGATATAATGCTGTTTAGGTCGACATGCACTATATCACCCCTAACGCTTTGAATAATGCCTTGCTGTCCAGATGATAAAAGCTATAATCGCCGTATTTGACAAAGCGTTCTGGACAAACTCTATTTTATGGGCAAAAATCACGTGTTCAATTTCGATTGATGAAATTATTGCTAGCAGCACCACGACAAGTGCCAACAACACCCCTAGAATTTTATTGTTGTTGTACCTTGAACAGGTGTAAACCAGCAACACAACGCCCACAATCATCATTGAACAGTCTAAGTAAACGTTGTTCATCATCCACGCTAGTTGTGGTGGATAAAAGAAAAATCTGCGGTTAAGGTAAAAGCCCAAGCCTTTACCGAAAATCAGCAGACTAATGATCACGTAAAGTGAGTTATTGTTGAGGCGTTGCAGTAGCTGGCACATAAGCTTCGCCTACAATCTTTTGGTAATTTTCAGCTGATAAGAAACCTTGTACTACTAGGTCCTTCATACCGTTCTTGTCATAGATGCCGAATTCCCAGTCCATACGATACATCTCTAAAAAGTTTGCTTGAATTTGTTCCATTAAAGTCATGATTTATGTCCTCCTTAACTATTGCTTATCGGTTGCTTGATCCGCTGGCTTAGTATCAGTTGTTGGGTTAGCTGGTGTAGCGTTATTAGCATTTGCGCCAACTGCCTTGGTTACCATTGCTAAGGTCTTTTGCATAGCACCAAGAATTTGATTAGTGTTTTGAGTTTGTTCAGTAAAGCTCTTCATCAAAGCTAAGTTTTGCCTAGATGATTGAGCTTGAACTTCTTGCATATCCTTCAATGCTTGGTCTACCTTGTCGTTAGCTTGGTCAAGTTCTACGCTCTTCTTGTCCAATTCAGCCAGCTTTTGTGTAGCTTGTTGCAAGATAATGCGTTGGTTGTTCTTATCGTTTTCACTCCAATCAGTAGCGCCAACTGTCCAAACTGGGTCTTTTAAGTTGTCAGCTGGTCTTTCAGCATGGACTTGCCATGGTAGCCCCACATTTGCTTCATCGCCAAAAACTGGGATTACTTTGTGATGCCAAACGGGATCCGCATTGTCAGGATCTGACAAGTAGACAAAGCCTGTAAGAGTTGGGAACTTTGCCTTTAATGCCTGTTCTTGTTCAGCAACACTGTTTTGATCTTGTGTAGCGTTTGTTTCGGCGCCCGCTACTGGTGCAACTTGTGTATTTTCGTCAGCCATTTTATTGGCTCCTTTCTATATAAAAAGCCCACGGGAACGCCCCGTGAGCAAGGTTATTTTTTGCATAAAAAAAGCACTCGTTTGAGTGCTAATCTACGTTTATTTCTATTTTTACCCAGTCCAGTTGACTTACATCGTCAGTGCCATTATAGTAATATGCTTCAATTGCATTTTTCCATGGAGAGAATCGGATTTGATAATTATTTTTAGTCACATTATCCCCACAATCATTATTTCCAGCGTTGGTATAAATCAAATAATTAGTCATAATAAAGCTATCACCGTTACTAAAAGTAAATCTAGTTTTTCGATTCATATCTAAGGCAGAAATATCAGCTACATAGAAATCATTAGTGTGGTTAGATATAACTTGTAAAGCATTACCTGATAAAGTTTTAGTAATTGTCTGATATTTGTATTCACGATAAGTCTTGCCATTAGCATTGACTGTTACATCACTGCTACTAATTGGATAATAATTTTCTTGGTTAAACTTCATGTGATCTAGCATACAGCCACCGCCTTTCTGGTGGCGGCTCTAAGTACTTGGTATAGGTGGATTAACGGGCTAATTACCCCCCCCTAAGATTTCCGTACAGTCCGATTTTCGAACCCATACAGGACCATAGACGGTGCTACTATCTCTCTCACTGATAATTGGCAAATCCCTATTTCTGCCAACTAGATAGCCGTTTTTCGAAGAAGCGCATACGTCCAGTTCCAGATCTGCGTTCATTGAACAGTAAGTAGTATTTGGAAAATCCGTAAAAATGGTACTTATTTGAGCTCCTTGGGGAATTTTGACCTTTTTAGGGAACATAAGATAATCATTTTTATTGAAGATCATCTTTTCAATCATAGAGCCACCACCTTTCTAGCAGTAGCCCTAAACGCTTGACGCAAGTTGGTTAGAGGGCTAATTACCCCCCCTAATTTTTCCGAGCCATCAAGTTTTAACCATTTAGAATTATCTTGATCAGTCAAAATATATGTGCCGCTTGGCGCATTACCAGCTGACCCATTAAATTTATAAGCTGCTACAATTAAGGCATTTTCTACCTTGGTTTTAGCCGGCACATTGCTATAATCCGCAGCAGTAAAGTTAAATCCCGCTTTAACCGTGTGGTAAGTATCAAGCGACGCAGTGATTCTTTTACCGATCAGTGGGCGGTTCGTGGAGTCCCACCATTTTAATTTGTTAAAAATCATGTGATCTAGCATTTAAGCCACCTCCCTACGTGGGTAGAAAAGTGACCTAAGCCGTTGATACAAGCGTATAAGTGAGGTATTCCCCCCCCAGTTTTCAGATATTACGGCATCAGATTTAATTGCAATGGGACCTGCATCAGTTCGGATGATATAAATTTTTCCATAATTTGAAATTGAAACTCCTATGACGCCGTAGGTGCCGTGACCTATATTTCCAATTGGCAAGGCAGTAGCAGTGTCATTAATTTTAACGTTTTTTGGAAATGCTTGCCAAGTTTTACCATCTATCTTTATGCTTTCAGCATCGTCTTTAATGTTGAACCACTTCAACCTATTAAACAGCATATGATCTAGCATGTTTTCGCTCCTTTCCTAATTGAAGAGAAAGCACGTTCAACCATTGATGCAACAGTATGTAGAAGGTTTTTACCCCCCCATTTTGTACTTTTAACATCTGATTCACGAATAAGACCGAATGACACAAAATTAACTTCATATCTATGATCGTCAAAAATGTATTCTTCATCAAAGCTCAAGTTTAATGTAGCGTTATTTTCTGTGCTTTGACCCGTTCCATTAAAAACACCAGTAACTGCGTAACAGTCCGTAATTTTACCAATGACATTCGCAGTAGTGTCAGAATTTAGCATAATTATGGCATCGGGTGCAGAAGCAGAACCATCACCAGAAAAAGTCGCAATTTTTGCCCCTTGTGGTAAGACTACTTGTTTAGGAATAGCTTCCCAATTCTTGCCGTTTGCGGTCACGCTATCAGTATTGTCACTGATGTTGAACCATTTCAGTCTGTCAAAGATCATGTGGTCTAGCATGCTTTCACCTTCTTTCTATCTATTTTTTCGATCAATGCAAAGTAGTTTGGATGATCATTTTCCCATTGTTGAGCTTGCGCTTCTTGACTAGCTGGGAATCTTCTAGCAATTGCGGCATTATCCTTCAACCAGTTAACAGTGCCGATCAAATCAGCATTTGACTTTTTCAAGTCGTTGATCTGGTTTTGCAAGTTGGTTGTATCCTGAACGGTTGCAAGTTTTTTCCATTTAGGATAGTTATTGCCTTCCCAGTACCTCAAAGCAATTGAGTCGCCACCTGAATTACCTACTGGAATCCAAATTTGAGTTTTAGCGTTTCCATCATAATTAATGTTGATTAGCGTGCCACGCTTATCTGGGTAGAAATCCGGCACATTAAGATTGCCAGAGTTACTTAATTTGTAAGTACTGATTGAAGAAGCGTCACCAACTAAATCATTTGCATTGGCAACACCGGGAATTTCAGTTTTAGCGTTGAGCTTATTGATATTCCCGTTCAGTGTGTTAAATTGACCTTTTGCCCAGTTAACGATGTCTTGACCTGCATTCTGGTCCATCAAGATCTGATTGCCGCCGTGCAGGTTTTCTTCCGTCATCTTAGTTGTAGCGTTTGCGTTAGCATCAAAGCCGCGGGCAACGGTTGAGGTAACGTTTACGTTGCCGCTTCCGTCAGGGGTTAAGCCATTAACCTTTTTGACTGCTGAGTTAGAAACACTAGTTAAGTCCGTCTTAGTGGCGTAATTGCCGATGTTTAGTCCGTCAACCTTGGAGTCAATTAATTTGATGATGTCATTATTAGATAATGTCGGAAGCTGAAACCAATATCCCCAATGATTATTACTAAAATAGCGGATTGCATATTTTTGTTGGCTGGACACTATAAGCTGGTATCCAGCATTAGCATCCTTGACTACTTTGATTAATGCGTTTTTCCAGACTATTGGGATATTAAAAGGAGTAGTTCCATCTTGCATTTTAGGGTAATTGACAAAGCTAGCAGCACTTTGGGAAGTCCGATATGTCCCGCTTGGCAGGTCATTGAGGTCTTTTAAATCTGCCGGAAAATCCTTAATGCGGTCACTATCAACGATCAAGTCAAGAATACCGTCATCATCGGGTTCAACAACCGCCCCGTCGTTGATCTTTGCACCTTTGACCTTGCCAGCTTGCTCAATTTTCGGGTCATACTCCGCTTTGAGCTTCAAAATAGCCGCGTTGACATCGCTCATGTGAGCTACGCCAATCTCGTTAACCGTCAAGTCAACTTTTGCGGCATTGCTGATAGCCATTGCTAAATCAATGTCAATTGAAGCCGTTGACCGGTGATCTGGCGAACCTGCCGCTAGTGTTTGTTCTCCGTTTGACGGTGATACACCAAGCAAGATTTCTTTGTTATCGTTGTTGTTTTTAGCGTACCAACCGACTGAGCTAAACGTTAAGTCATCCGTTAAGTCCTTGTTGCCAAATGAAGCCGAAACGGTGATTGTGTTGTCTTGTGGAGGTGTAACAATTACGTTGACCTCCATTTTTTGATTTTCAAGGGTGGCAAGCTTTCGAATGTCTTCATCAGCCATAGAGCTGACATCTTGACCAGCTAGCACCGCCCGTGTATATGCAATTTCGCCATTACCAGCGCCGACATTAATGAGTAATTTACGCCCTGCATCGGTGATAATGGTGTCTTTGAATTTGTCCATTTTGACCTTCTTTCATTAGATTGCCTTTAAGGCTTGATATTCATGTGTTAAAAGCTTGGTACCGATGTACGACATGCGCTTTGCTTGTGCTTTCCAACCTTCCCACCAAGTAGCCACTTCTTCATGTGTAGTGTTTTGCAACTCGTTAATGTCTGTCCCAAAATACCAATGGTTATACGTGGTAGCTTTGTAGCCTTCCCACCAGATAGACGCAAATGTTTTGATGTCATGGTCCCTATCTTGCGTGGTGGCACCTAGATAGCCGTGAACGTGTGTAGTAGCTTTAAAGATTATCAAGTCAAGCCAGTAACCCATCGCCAGCATTTTTTGCAAGTTGTTAAGCATAAACTTTTCCATTTGCGGGTTTTGAACCGCATCAAACGGTATCTGCATCCCTACGTGACGAATACCTGTCTTCCAGATTTTGAAACCGTGGTCATATTCAAGCGCACTAGACGTTATTTTCACGATTGAGGGTACAGTACCCTGTGCCCGTGAAAGAAGCTCCATAACGTGAATAATGAAGCGATAATTGTCGTCGTCTTGACTTGGTCTATATGTCTGGATGTCGGCACCAAAAAGGTCGAGCGTTGTTCCTTGGGCGTCTTTTAAAGCACGCCAGCGCTCGACCTTATTTGCATTTGTACTAATCCCTTCTAGTGGCTCGTTAAAGGCATCAATTAGCTTATAAAGATTGCCACCAGGTCGCTTATACCAGTAGTCTGAAATCTCAGCTAAAAGCTGTTCAGAAGTCTCATATGCCATTTACGACCACCTCAATATTTCTAGTGTCACAAGAGACGGCTTCAAACGGCTGTGTATGTATATCTTTATCTGCTAAATGTTCGGGGTCAGTTCCGATCTCAACGAGTGCCTCACCAACGCCCTCAATTGAATAGATAGACGGATAAATTTTGGTTAGGTAAACGGTACCGTCCATCAGTAAACTGTTGATGTAATCAGCTATTTCTTGCTTTACATAGTCAGCACCGTCGTCGGCGTTCCATTCGTCAGTTGTCCGAATTTTGACCCTTGCATAAATTGGTTTGTCGGTTGCGTAATCAAAATTGATCTTTTTAACCTCACCTGTTGCATCTTTTGCTTGAACTTCTTTGCTACCAGTAAGACTGATACCAGCCGCTACTTTATCTGCTAAGCAACTCGCTATATCGTCTTCTTTTCCGCCCAAACAAAAAACGTGAACCGAATACGGTGGATTTCCGTATTGGTCCGCGTCTGCGAACGGATTTTCAATAATGTTTACTTGTCTTACTCCTGGTAAATTCATTAATGCTGATTTGATACCAGCTGTTGACGGTCCAGGCTTTGCCACGTTTTCCATGATTAGCCGCGCTCTATATGTGGAGTCGTCTTCATCATCTTGTCCGCCAGCTGCCTTCTGCGGATTCGTCACACTAATAATGTCTTCGTCCGGATTAGAAACAATAGTGATTGTGTTAGGCAAAACGTTGTTAAAGTCACCAGTTTCAACGGATTGGACAACTCCTACTCCAATGTACTGACCATTTGAATCTTTTGCGGTAGTTACGTCCTTGATAAGGTCAAACACAACACCGTCATCGGTTTCAAACTGTTCACCTGCTTGTATCAAATATTCGTCATCAGTCACGATTTGAATGTTTGCAAAGCTTGGTGTAGCAACTTTCCTTGGAAGATCTAGGTTAGCACCAATCCGATCAAGTGAGCTTTCAGTAGCCGTGCTGATATAAGCAGAATAGTAAGTTTTTTGCAGTTCTTGAATTAGCAAGGTTTCGCGCCACGCTATCAGTCGGGCAATAATTCCAAAATTGGAATTACTTGTCAGGACGATATCGGTGCCAAAACGTTGCATCAAGTCATCTTCTACACTGTCCAGTATTTCTTCATATGTGGGAGCTAAGAACCCCCGCTTGTGTAGTCCGAAACTAGCTATCGCCAAGTTCAAAACCTCCCTCTACGTTTTTCGGTTGACCATCGCCAACTTGAACAGTTGCGCTAAAAGCCACATATAAGCCTCTTCTAGGCATTTTCTTAAAAGTGATACTATTAACCGTTTTGACCTCTGGAACCTTTTCTGTGATGGTCGTAGACATGTCAGCGGATGCAAGCTGAGCGTTAAAATTCTTACCAATGAAATTGCTGTAATCTGCGCCTTGATCTGGGTCAAGATTAGGCATTTCACCGTAGCGAATTAACAGTGTAGCCCTTATTCTTTGGGCTATTTCGTCAATTCCTTCAACGATTGCTAAGTCGTGAGTAGTAGGGTCAATAACTAAATCACCGTACTCATTAACTAATAAATCCTTAGCCATTTTTCGCATCACCTCCGAGAACTCCAACAATAATCGCATCATTAGCATCATGAACCCTTGAACTATTCGGAGTGTAAGTGTTGACAGCTCTACCACCTTCCCAGTTGTCATTATCACGGTCTAATACCACCGCAACTACTGGGACGCCCTTTCTCATAAGCTTCTTTTTAGGCAGCTTATCAACCAAATGCGAACCCGTTTCAGAATCAATTCTTTTAAATTCTGGTTTAAGTCGCTCAATCATTTCATCCAACATGTAACAATTTTCAGTAACCGGAATATCCAGATATTGTGCTGATGTTTCGCCGTCGCTTGAATTAGCAAGCGGTAAAATATCCGCCGTATGATCTTTCTTGTTATAGTCAATAACTTTTGCAATTAATGCATTTTCCATTCCAGAAATAATGCCCCATTGAAATTTGCGCATTGCGTTGATAGCCGCCTTACGTTCTTCATTTTGTGATTGTGCCATAACACTCACCTCCTTAAATCTTTCCAAGTGAACATTGCGTTTGTGCTTTATCCATGTCAAATGTATGTTGACCGGCTTTCACATAAAAATAGCCTTTCAAATACTTACTTTCCATGTGAATCCCCACGTTGGTGGTTATGTCTGGAACCAATGGAACCATGATTTCCCACGTTCCTTTACCGGAGCTGTCATCGCTACTTTCGTTGTAACTTGGTGGCTGTAACAGGTCTTGGCCATCAATCTCATACCACGTTCTCTTTGTGCTTTTTGGATTAATGATTTCAAGCTTTCCTTGAATGTAGGTCATGATTGAACCTGTTTTTTTGACCACCTGTTTAAGCAGTGTTAATGGTTTGCCCTTTGCGGTAAATGACTTTTTCAAAGTTGGATTCTTTGCTAAGTCAATCTTAGAAATTACGATTCCTGATTGACTTGCAATTCCTTTGATCAAAGTCTTATAGTCCGTGCCTTTGCGAAACGTCTTATTAACTTTGACTACTTTTGTAGCACGGGTTTTAATCCGTTTCTTACGCCACTTACCTTTAATGGTTTCTTTATATGGCGTTCGATGGCGAACCGTGTACTTCTGTCCTTTTTTAGGACCTCGTTTGTACTCTTTGGTCTCTGTGTAATGGTGGTATCTAGTAACCGTCTTATCAGGTTGCTTGACCCACTTCGTTACATATTTGTTGACCTTCTTTTCTTTTGTTACTTTCAATTTGCGAGCGGCTACATTGCTGTAATTCGTGCCCTCAGTGAAAGTAATTGTAAAGGTATCAGTTGTACCATCGTGGTTAGGAATGCCGATTTTTTCGATAAATCCCTCAGCAAGAATCTTCTTATCTGGTCCCCAGTTAAACGCAACATAGCAATAGAATTTCTTATGATAAAAATTTGCATGCTCCTTGGTCATGTTGTACAAAGTGACCGTATTTTGCTGTGGCGTAGACGAATCAGCAAAGTTAACTTCAAACGTAAACGGATAATTATGCTTATAATGCTCGTTGTTGTAAACGGTTTGGGTTTTGCCTTTATCGTTAGTGCAGACAAACCACATGTGTGGGTTGCTAGTAACTATCAATATGAGACCTCCTGATCCGTTAAATCGTCGCTATCTTCGTCAGGGTCATACCCCAGTGGTTTGATAGTCGGGTCTTCGTCTTCTGAACCAAGTGGATCAATCACATCAATGTAAATTTGAACATCATAGCCAAACTCAGCCTTGCCGGCATCTTTTGCGTTACCAGTTTCGTCCATCACTCTCATATCAATTCGAGGTAAACGAGTATCAGGAATATCAATAGCGACTAGCTGATTAAGTATAAGCGGCTCCTGTTCTAGCAAGGTTTCGCCATTCTGATAAATAGTGATGGTATACCAGTCAGCAACGGGGTTATAGTCAATTCTTAGCGTGTAAACCTCGCCAGCCAATTCGATGTCGAAAATGTCCGGCAAATCATCAATGTTCACTGGAATATATTGACGCATTTCACCCCTCCTTACTTAACTCGCATCTTGCTTTTAGCCTTATGCTTCTTATCGTTGACATAAATCAAGTTGCCGGCATAAATCCGGTTAGGATTCTTGATCTTGTTGACCTTTTGAAGCCAAGAAACCGACTTACCATAGCGTTTGGACAATCCCCACAGGGTATCGCCCGGCTTGATGGTTATTGCGGTGTAGTTCTTGTTTCTGTTGCCTGCCAACGTCTTAGAAGACTTCGACCGCTTAGCATTCTTCTTTTTGCCGCTTGTCGTGATCTCAGCAGCTCGAACAAATGTAAAAGTTATTGAAACCTGCATCGTGTTTTTGAAACCGGTAAATTGCCGGTCAAGTTGTGATATCAGCAAGTGCTTGTAATAAATGTCACCACGGAACGTTAATTCTTCATGGTGACTGTGCCACGTTCTTAACTGCACCCATTTATCATGGGCTGTGCGACCGCCGTTAATGTCGTCAGAAATAAGACCGTCAATAGTGACCGTCTTAGAATTGAATCTTGCGTAATCTTTACGAGGTGCCCCCTGATCAACGGCATAAGAAGTAATGTTTGATGAATTGCTTTCTGATTCCGTATTTGTGGGGCTAAAAAAGACAATATCGCTTTCTGTCCCGTTGAGTGTAGGAAAAATAGCCATATTGCCTTCATTCGTAAATTCTTTTTTATGTTGTTCAATTTTGCTGACCATCGCGGCTTGATCCGTGGTCTTGCTTTTATTAACACGCTTTTTGCTGGTCTTAGCTGGTTTAAGCTGATTTCTATACTTTTTGTATCGGTTCATGTCTGCATGATATTTTTTCATGTATTCTTCAAACTTCTTAGTATATTTAGCTTTCAGCTTTGGATCTTTCGTGTTAAAGACTTTTGCTGAAAAGTTCATTGCCGTCGCATTGGCTTTCATTGCCGCACGGTGAGCTTTATCAGCCTTATCTTTGATTTCTTTTATTTTTCTTTCTGCTTTAATTTGCGCCTTAGTCTTTTTGCGCCCCTTACGGGGCTTAGACTTGTTTTTTGGCTTTTCTTTTTTAGCCAAATAAAAACAACTCCTTACTAATAAAGCGATGGATCCGTACCTAATTCATCGCTTATGTTTACTAGAACCTTATTAATTTCACGGCGTACCAGTTCCGCAATCCGCTTAGCATCCTCCCTTGTCCCGTAGATAGGACCGTTGAGGTTGATGTTAATGACCGGCGCTGAGCTGTGTGACCGTGTAGGTCTGTTAATCTTTGGAAACTTAAACATTTGCGCTAAGTCAGAAACTTTACGCTTTGTTTGTTCGTGACTATCAACTTTAACAGGACCGTCAGCAGTGATTAGCTCTGGACCACGTTCACCTGCAATAAATGGAGTGTGTGCTTTTGGACGTCCACCCTTTGCGTAACCGCGACCATTGCCTAATGCTGACAAGCTAGAACCATAGCGGTGCTTAGCATAATTCAAGCCAGCGTAAATGTTGGCAGGTCCGTTAAAGATACCGCCAGAGCCTTTACGCTTAAAGGCTTCGAATGTTGCTCGCTTAGTTTGCATAAGTCCTAATGCTGGACCAGAACCGTTACCGTCTGGGTCACTCCCTGGTTGTCTTGCGTTAGGATTACCACCTGACTCAGTTTGGATCTGACGCAATACTCTTGCGACCATTGAATCAGAAGTAGACAAGTGCAACATACCAAGAACTCGTTTAACTGTACCAGCCCAACGCTTGACGCCTTCACCACCGATGTTGCCACCGAGTGAACCTTCATCGCCTAACTTGTCCTTAATCCACTTTAAAGCGGCTGGACCAAGTTCGCGTTTTGCTAGTGCAGTTAAGTTAGTAGCTGGCTTTGCAGTCTTCTTAGCAGTTGATGCATTGTGTAACCCTTTGACACGGTAGAAACCATAGCCCATACCCATGTCATCAGCAATTCGTGTGACACGCGCTTTTGGCGGTGTTTCATTGAACATTGTCCCGGTTCTTGGATTCTTGACGATACCCACGTGACCGGCTGCGCCTGTCCCATGACCGAAAATAACCAAGTCACCCGGAATAGTTCGATTAATGCTTTTACCAAGATATTGGAGGGCGGAACTATGTTGCATATCAACAGTTGAACGCCCAGCATTAATTCCGAAATGCTTTAAAGCTTGTGCGACCATACCAGAACAGTCACTAGCCGCCTTACTCATAGCACCCATGACATATGGGACGCCAGAGAATGTAGACTCAGCAAATCTCAGGAATGCTTCACGAGTGCCACCTTTACCATCACCACCGCCGATTGCGTTGTTGATGACCGTCCACATCGCGTTAGACCAAGAATTACCGAAGTGCTGAGATGAATTTTGCGCTAATCCGATAGAACCACGCTTTAAATTCGATCCGCTTGGTTTGAGCTTGTCTAAGAACATTTCTTTGAAGCTTTGTGCTGGGTTGGCTCCCGCCTTCTCAGCAAGCTTTCTCAATGCGCTATGGCTTAGCCCTGATCCCTTGGCAAAATGCTTTACACCGGCTGATTTAGCCACCTGTTGGGTCTGCGCCCCGTTGAGGACACCCCAGCCCTTTGGTAGCATCATGGTGACATTGTTGCCACGTGGTAAGAACAATTCATTCTTGTCACTAACTAAGGCTTCTTGTCTTGGTCCTGTTTGTGCATCGTTGACCATAGCAAGGGTATTTTCGGTTAGACGCCCGTTTGCGTCAGTACCAGTAGCAAACTTAACTGGCTTGATAACTGAGGTATTACCGCCGAACTGTCCAAGGACCTTGTCAATTCCAGTAATACCCTTGTTAATCTCACCAATTGAGTCGCTCATTGCATCCCTGGCAAAGCCTTTAGTTTTGCCTAATGCTTTACCAAAGCCTTTTGCAGTGGATTCACTAAGACTGATAACACCGTCATGGGTCTTGTCCATCTGCTTGACAATGCCTTTGTGCATGTCTGAGTAGTCAGAGATAGCCCGTTTTCGGGTCTTAGAGCTGTCTTTACCCGTTTGACGTGTAATCTTATTCCAAGTGCTTGAGCTCTTCTTAGAAAGGCTATTAAGTGACTTGGATGACTTGTCCGCAATTTGTTTGTAGTCGTTAGTTACCTTCTTTGAGGTTTTACCAAGCTTATCAGTTCCGCTTGCGTAGCCTTTGAGGGTTAGCCCATTACCTAAACCGCCGTTTAATACCTTTGCGGTATCGCGTGCATTCAGGATATGCTCGCCAGCATAAACCTTTGTAAATTGCGGACCATTAGCACCAAGCAAGCGAACGTTGTTAGCATAAGGTTTGTATGCTAATTCGGGACCAGCTTCACCGACAAGGGCACCGTGTGAGGCGTGCATAAGCCCACCGTTGGCGTGTGCCTTGCCTGTTAGTTTACCTTTAACCCAGTTGACTCCCTTGCCAACTGCACCAAGTGCCGCCTTGACAGGCTTTGGTGTGTGATCACTGACCCATTTACTTAGACCTTCAAAAGGCTTTTTAAATAGGTCAACGGCATTTTTACCAAGATTGCCAAACCAAGTTTTAATGCCTTTCCAACCAGATTGAACGTCCTTGTTAATTCCACCAGCCCAGCTTTGCATGCCATTCCATTTAGACTTGAAGAACTTACTTGATCTGTGACTTAGATTTCCTGACCATGAGGTGAAACCATGCCAACCGCTTTGTACGTTCTTATTGACTCCGCCAGCCCATGACTTCATGCCATTCCATTTAGACTTGAACCATTTGCTTGATTTATGACTTAAATTTCCTGACCATGAAGTAAAGCCTTTCCAGCCTTTTTGAACGTCTTTGTTAGTTTTACCACCCCAGCGCTCCATGCCGTTCCACTTGGACTTAAACCACTTATTAGACTTTGCACTAAGCTGTTTAGTCCAAGATGGGAAGTCTTTCATGCCTTTTTGAGCATCTTTAACAACTCCATCAGCCCATTTTTTAGCATTAACTTTTGGAAGAATTCCAGATGCTTTAAGCTGCAATTGACTATTTTGGGGCTTTTTACCATGAACTTGTGGTTTAAATCCAGCTAGCCATTTATTGAATCCATTTTTCTGAGGATCAAAGCCTCCCCAGTCCCAATTTTGTTTTCCAGCCCATTTACCAATATCGCGGAATAAACTTCTAGTTCTATCCATTCCATCACTTGGCTTACCGTGTGGATTAAGATGCGGATTGTTTCCAATCCACTTATAAAAGCCACTCCAATCCAGCCAAGTTCCCTTGGTTTCTTTTTTGACTTCTGGACCGCTTCTACGCCAAAAGTCTCTATCAGCAATATGTCCAGCAGCGTTCCAAATCGTAGAAGCAGAACCACTCAAAAGATCCCAGGCATTATTTGAATGCGCTAAGGTCTTTAAATTTAATCTATGATTCATTCCCCATGAGCGTTCAGCAAGGGAGCGTTGATCATGGTACTTATTGGTCTTTAAATCATAGTATCCATTGTCATCATAAGCATACAGAAGCTTTTTACCTTTCAGCTTATGGTCGGACAGGGTGTAATAACCGGATTCATTATATTTTTCGGCTTGACTATCATACTTGCCGTTTGATTTGCTGCCTTTTTTGCCGTAAACCAAATACTTCGCAGCATGTCCATTAAAGGCTTTTACAAAACTTTTAGCGGCATCAGGTCCCATAGCTTGACCAAGTTGTGCACCAATCGTAGCACCTACCGTGCCACCGAGAACTCCACCAATTCCAGCACCGACAAGTCCACCGATACCAGCACCAGCACTTTGAATTCTTTGCGTTGCGGTTTTAGCAGTTGCAGCTTGATAAAAGTCGTTACCGATTTGAGCCGCATTAAATACAGCAGATACGCCAACAGCTAATTTTGCGCCCTTGGTCATGTTTTTAAAGCTGGTATTTGTTCCAGTTAACTGCCCCGTGGTTTTACCAATATATGCAACCTTAGGACTTATATCAGCAAGCTTCTTGTACTGTTCGTACAATCCACCCACAAATGAGACAGCTTTTGCAACTTTGACGGTTGCGTATCCTGCTAAGAATCCACCACCGACAAACTTCATCATCGTTTCATGCCGTGTAGCAAAACGAATCAGGCTTACAAGACCGTTTGCAAAGTCACCTACGACTTTACCAACGCCCTTCTGGAATTTTTCACCATCTTTTGATAGTAAGAACTTAGCAAGCGAGTTACTTGCTTCGTTAATTGCCGGCAAAACAGCGTTACCCAGCGTCATCTTAAAGGCATTCATAGCCTGTTGAGCGCTGGCGGCGCTACCTTGTGCGGTACCCATGTTCTTTTTGGCTAATTCAGCTACATACGTACCAGTCTTACCGGCTTTTTCTGTCCGCTTAGTTAAGCCTTCTACTTCTTTCGAATATTTAGCTAAAATCATGGCACCGTTCATGCCAGTAGTTCCGAATATCGACTTAAAGAAGCCGTTTTGGTCGGAGCCACCTTTACTATGCTCTTCAATGTGCTTGTAAAGCACAGCCATATCTTGCGACAGCCCTTTCAGGTTGCCGTGTGCGTCCACCATTTCAGATTTTTTAATGCCAAGCTTGGTAAAGATAGAATTCTTAGAACCGATCTTGTTAACTTGGTTAGTTAATCCATTGATTGTGGCACGTAGGGCAGTACCAGCCTTGTCAGATTCCAAACCGTTGTTAGATAGAACACCTAGCGCTGACGCTGTTTCCGCCAAACTAATGTTGTTAGAGTGTGCCGCAGTACCAACGTACGACATAGCAACACCTAAGTCACTAAAACCTGTTGAAGTTGCATCAGCCGAGTAAGCCAACTCGTTAACAACGTTTTTGGTGTTTTTCAGCATCTTGCTGGTTGAGTCTGCACGCATACCGAATGCGTCAAGAACCTGTGAAGATACCGTAGTAACATCGCTGAATTTGTCACCAGATGCCACACTGGCTTGCAATTCGGTTTGGAGGGCTCCGATTGCTTGTTTGGTGGTATAACCACGCTTAACAAGGTCTTCATACCCTGCCGCGATTTCTTGCTGTGACTTGCCGTATTTAATGGACATGTCACGCCCTTGACGTTGCATTTCAGTAACCGACTTAGTTACTTCTTTTTGCTTTTCACCACCAAGAACAGCAAGGTTGTTAATTTCGCGGTACCTTTGCTGAATTGCCGCTGATTGCTTAGCGCCAGAAAAGGCAGCCGCACCAACGGCACCAATTCCAGCCGCCGCAACTGTTGCACCACCTCGGATGCTGTCCCACGCGCTGTGGAGCTTACTCTTCATCGTACTGGTGGCTTTGGTGACCTCATTAGCACCCTTTACCCAGCGGTTAAACCCGGTTGGATGGATTCGTTCCATCTCAGATTGAGCGGACTTAATTCCAGCTTTAAACTTGTTGATTTCAGCAACTGTTTGGTTAAGTTTTATTTGCTGACTTCTATAAGCATCACTAGCCTTGTCAGTAGAACTAGTGGTGCGGTTCAAGGCACTTTGCAAACGGCTCTGCTCGGCGCTTAATTTGCCGATCGCGCCCTGATATGCCTTGACCTTTTGTTGATTAGCCTCGTATGTTTTACCCTCAGATTCCAGACGTCTAACATATGACGCGGTTACCGTGTCAATATGGTTTATTTCTCTTGGAAAATTAGCGGACATGTGCAAGCTATTTGCACGTCTCTGCAATTCCCCGAACGCTGAGTTTAAAGCCTGTGTAGCCTTTTTAGCCTCATTCACTTGCGTAAAATTAGCTTTTAAGGACAGCGACATGCCTTCATGTGCATCAGTCATGTATTAACGCCCTTTCTTTTTGGCAAAATAAAAAAGCCATCAGTTTATTTTCTGATTGACTTCACCTCACTATTTCTTTCCATCACCCCAGACACCTAATCCGGTGGCGCTTGCTTGCATGTTAAAACGTTGTTTTTCTTCTCTCCGCACGATTTCCCAGTACATGTTTAACTGGTTCCTGTTTGCTTTCATGGTTAAATCAAGCGGAATACCGTGCATAGCCAACCTAATTGGGTCTTCCCAACGGTCAGCCGCTTCTTTTAGATGTTCCTTATTCCAAGTTGCCGTCGATTCCGTCGTTAAGAAAGGAAAGCACTTCACGGGCAACATCTACCCCACCCTTGTGAGTGTCCCAGAAATCAAGGCTCTTAATACGTGGTTGAACAAATACGTCATTATCAACAGCATTGCTTAATACGAGTGATAGCTTAACGTCACCGTCACGGGTTGAATCGTCTTCAATCATTGAAGCAATGGCAAAACCTGGGTATTGAAGCGTCAAAGTGTATTCTTGTGGAGTTCCAGCGTTAAGAGTGATGTCCTTAGTGATACCACGTTGGTTAGGAACTGCACCGGTTTGAAGTTGCTTGTTTCTAGCAGCTAAGACATCAGCCATGCTAATTGGCTTATCTTCTGCCTTTGGTGCTTCTGTTGCTTGTGCGTCAACATTTACAGTAGTTTCTAAGTTTTGGTTTTCAGTGTTAGTAGTGTTGTCCATAAATTTTTACCTCGCTTTAATTAAAGAACTGAATTTTCTACAACGTTTAAGACCTTAACAGTGATGGTTCTTTCACCGGCTTCGTTTGCGGCACCACCGTCAGGCTTCTTTTGGATATATGCGTGTGCCCCCACATAGTGACGTGAACCATCACAAGCATCAACCGCATAACCACCGACACGACGTTCATCGGCTAAATCATCAATGATCTTGTTAAATGGTGACATTTGATTGATGGTTAAAGTAAAGGTACCGCCAGTTTTGTTGTTAATACTTGCGGTACCTGTTCCTTGAGGGTCTTGTTGAACTGATAACAAATCGTTATCGTATGAAAAAGTGAAAAGGGTTGTTGCACCATAGCCATAAGCAGTCTTACCGTCAATAGTGAAGTAAACATTATTGGCGTCGTAGGTGCCCATCAACCCCGTTTGTGCGTTGTTATGAGCTGCCATCTAATAAATCCTTTCTAGTTTAAAATCGTGTCTGATTGAACTTCACCGTGTACGGTAATGGTGTGAATTGCGCCAGAAACGTGGTAAGTGAAACTCAAACCACCGTAATGCCGGTCAGACAAGTCTTGTTGTGATTGTTCACTACGTTGTGAAGTAGTTACGGTGTAATCACCCTTACCAGTGGTTTCATCGGTTAAGATGATTCCTTGCGCATAGGCTTGTTCCATAACTTGCGTAGCAACACCATTGATTCGAGTAATTCCAACTTGGTCGTATGAGACCTTGCCATTTTCTTGCAAGAATTGCTCTAACTTGTTTTCCATGTTGGTGTTGACCCAGATAATGCCGTGAATGACGTCAATGTATTCACCGGACATAGTCCAGCCTTCTGATGTTTCACCAACACCACTAACTTCCACATATGCGAATGCATGTGCTCTATGGATTGCGGACAATTCATTTGAGGTCAAGACTTCTGGGGTTACACCCTTTAATTGCTTGAACTTCCAGGTCACAGAACCAACGGTCAAGGTAGCAACTGCCCCAACGAGAGCACTGTCCATGTTTTCAGCGGTGTCATGCTTCAAGCCAACGGTGTAATTTTGACCGTAAATCTTGTCAAATTGAGTCACATCGTTGCTTTGAACTACTAAAATGTGGTTCTTGTTGGCTTCGAAAATGTTTGACAGAGCAACTAAGTTGTCGTCAACGTCATTAGATGTGCGAACTGCAAAGGTCCAGTTAAAGTACCAGAAAGCCTTCAAAGCGTCGTATGCCTTTGATGGGTCATAGTCCAAAACTGCCACACGGTCGGAGTGGTTAGATTGTGCAAAGTAGGTTTGTGCCTTCTTATAAACTGCGGTGTCTTCACCGTAATCAACCGCAACCGCGTCAATGTTCTTGTATTCGCGGTAAATTGCGCCAGTTGCCTTGTCAGTCTTGCGTAATAGGATTCCGTTCATGCGGTCTTGTACGCTTAATTGATCTGGCAAGGTAGTTGCTGGCGTAGTTTGTGCGTTAGCATCGGTGCTCTTACCGTCTTTGCCATCTGATTGCGCTGGCGTTGGAGCCTTTGCAGTGACAGCATTTAGGATTAAAAGATTACCCAGCCCAACTACTGGACGTGGGTGTAAAACTGAAATAACCACGTTTACGTCGCTGACACGGTCATAAGGTGCAACGACAGTGGTTGTCTTAGCATCTGCCATTAAATTTCCTCCTTATTTTTGGACACATTAAAAGCGCCGTCGGTATCACTGCCGACAACGCTTGATGTGCCTTTAATTGATTCAATTGTGTAATCCTCGACATTAAAGTTGAGGTCTTTTTCTAAAAACTCAAAGCCACCAGTAACGGTGAAAGAGCAATCAAAACCAAAATCGTGATCATAATTAATGCCCTGTAAAGTGGTTCTATCGCCCGTGTTACCAATGCTTTGAGGTACTATGTACGCTTGCTTAAAAAACCTGCGATACGGCACTTCGTGGAGTGCTTCAAACAGCTTTCTAGCAAGGCTCATAGCTTGTACGCTCGAATTTGAGTGACAATCAATCTGCATAGTGCAGATATACTGTCTATGCTTGCCTAGCCAGTCGGCGTTTGGCTCTTGGTCAAAGTCAATCCATTTGAAAGTGAAAAACGGATAATCCTCCATTTCGTCAATGTTTGCATCTTCAACCAATTCGCATCCCGTGACCTGATTGACCAGCTTGCCAAGTATGTACTGCACTAAAAAATGATCACTCAATACCGGTAAATTGCTAGCCATTAGGGTGCTTATCATCTCCCTTTAATGCGTAAATGACAACGTCAGAATAGCCTTGAAAGTTGGAATTGCCAGTAATTCGATATTTTTGACCTGGCTGAGACGGCACTTCTACGACCGAGTTCGTGGGATAAAGCTTAGAGCTGATCCATAAGAGATCTGCCTGCGCCATCTCACCACCCGTATAAAATTGAGCCATGAAAGAATTTTGTGCGTTATTCGGTACAACCGGTTCATATCGCTGTTCCGGCTGCACCTTTGGCGCGTCATCGTCTTCAACTCTTACACCGCCCACGTAGTGAAAGTGAGCTTTTTTTGCTGGGCTGTCATATGGGTAAACCGTTAAATCTACTCCAAAACTGTCCAGCATATCCGCAAACGGAATGTAGAAACTCATAGCGTGCCCCCTGTCATTGGCAGTATTTTCCAAGTAATGCGTTTTTGAAGCTGTCCAGTGTCAACCAAGGGGTTATTAGCCCCACGCTTGTTATCGATGGTCAGCGGTGCGTTACCTGGCTTTGTCCAACGTCTCATTACTTCTCTCATATCACTTACGCCCATGCGTCCCAGCTTTTCAAGCAAGTCTTTACCAGTTTTGCCATCATACATAATCTCTTCAATACCTGCCTTGATGTATCGGCGGTATTTTTGACGGTAATCTATGCCGGTTTTTCTGATAAAAGCACGAGCTGGAATGTCTACTTTTTGCATCAGATAGAAATATGTAACCAATTTGCCGTCTTGATTGACAGCCGCAATGTGCTTGCCCTTAGGGATGAACAATTGATACTTATTTCTAACGTCTTTTGCAGTAACGTTCTTTCCGAACTCTTTAATAGCCTGCCTTGACGGAATCCATAAGAAGCCGCTGGCGTTTTTAGGGCGAATGTGTGCCCCATACTCGTTGGCTCTTACGATCGTCAAAAGCAAGCTATTTTCATCACTGAAAAAGCCAATTACTACCTGATGATGGTTTAAATAGTCCATTTCTTTCGTGATATGATCTAGCCTATTTTCGATTTCTTCAAAGCTGTCAGCCATTAGTGTTGCACCAATCCATATCTTGTAATGCTTCCGTTGCCATAAAGGTTATACAGCCATAAATATAGCTGCCCCCACGGCGAACGTTGGAACAGATTTAATTTGCTAACGTCAGCATAAGTTCGCTTCAATACTGAAACTTGTTCGCTGGTAACGTTGGCGCCACCATCGCCCATAGCCTTGTTAATCGTGATTAAATGCAAGGCTAAGTATTGCGTAGCCATGTCACGAGCTTTGATAGTCTCACCATCGTTGTTCTTGGCAAGCTTTGGAAAACCATCAGCCATTGCTATTTGATAAGCATTAGTCAATAGCCCATTTAGTGCATCATCGGACAGTTTAGAAGTTAAATCTGGGCTTAATTGCTTCACAGCATTAAGCATGTCTTGTAAATCGTCCATAGGCTACCTCCGAACTAGGCTTTCTTTGGATCGTTGATACCGTGCAATTGTACAAATGCGTGTGGGTAGTACATTACAAGACCACCAAGACGTTCAGTGTAAGGAATTGTGGTACGTCCTGAGTGGTATTCTTGTTGCAATTGTTGTACTTGTTGAGCCACTGGAATTTGTACAATGTCCGCGTCATTCAAGAAGATATAACCCATATCTTGTTTATTGCCATTAGAGCCAAAGTTTTGGTGTTCAAGTTCAGGAACTGCCTTAATGTCCTTAAACCACGGTCCAATCATTTGCAATACAGTCATTTGTGGGTTGTATTGGTTATAAGGCATGTCAAGCTGATCAATTGCGCTTTGTGGCAAGGCTAAAATTGGTTGAGCATTTGAATAGCCAGCCAAGTGTGTAATCTTGCTTTTTGCGTCTTTGAGCCAGTTTCTAATCTTTAAATTGTTGTCTGGGTCGTCAGCAAGTGCATCAAATGTAACCGGTGCGGTTGATTCTTGCACACCTAACTTAGAAACTGGATCAGTCAAACCGTTAATGTTAAGTGCTGGATTGGAATTGTGAAGCCCATTAAAAATAAGCTTGTTTTCGGCTTCTGCTAGTGCTCTACGGGCTCTTGTTGCCATTGGCGTTAAGATGTCCATGCCTACTTGTTGAGCTTCACCAAGTTGTTGACGTGAGTATCTAACCGCAATCGCAATATCAGTCAAGTTGGATGCTGATTCGGTTACATTCATGTCAACTACTGGGATATCGTCGGCACCGTCAACATAATGAGCGGCTTGACCAGCGGTAGTCATTACCTTGTATGTGGTTTGCTTAGTCCATGCTGGAACGCTGAAAGTATGGAACAGTGACATAGCTGTTAATTCTCGTTCCTTTGGAGTCTTAATAACGTTGTCAACATAGGTAAGCTGTTCACGCGTTAAATAGTCCTTATTCGCCATTATTTACCTCCGTTCTTGTTATCTGTGCCAGTTGTTGAACCCGTTGATGGGGATGCTGGCTTTGTTGCTGGCGTTGGGTTAACTGCTGGTGTGCTAGGTTGGTCAACTTGTGGCGCGTTAGCATTTTGCAAACCTGAACCTGTAACAGCCGTATTAGAAAGCTGGATACGGGTTTGCATGCGTGCGGTACCGCCCTTATTGCCGGAACCTAAAAAGACGCCAACGACTGTATCGTTAGCGCCTGCTGGTTTGAAATTGCCGTCCTTATCAACGGCTGCATTCTCGTTTTCATTTACATCTTCATTGATTGGTACTTGAATAGTTCCCTCACGAGCTACGCCAAATAATTCACCGGTTTGCCACTTGTCAGCATCAATGTTTTCTTGTGTTAAGTAGTCAGCGTTTAAGTAAGTTCTGCGTAAAGCCACGCCGAAAATATTTCCGCCGGTTGCTGGAACTACCAAACCATCTTTAATTGCGACACCTTGACCGAAGCCGATTGGTGCTCCTGCTTGTTCGGTGTTGATTGTTGCGCGTTCAATGGTTGCTAATTGACCTGGTGCAAGTTCACCGGTGTTGTAAAGTTCTCCATCTGGAATTGCCATTTAATTACCTCCTTAGGCTAAGTGGTAACGGTCTTTTGCGGGTTTATTGTCTACGCTGTCTGTCTTGACATTGGTTTCAATACCCGTGTAACCAACTACGCCAGAGTTATTGCGGTTCTTGATTGAGTCAAAATAAGCGTCAATATAGTCATCTGACTTAGCGCTTAAATCGACTGAATCAGTCTTGCTGATAGCTTCTAGCTTCATTTCTTTCGGAGATTTGCCTTTAAAATCAAAAGAATCGCCAACATATGGCTTTACTTCATCGATAAGTGCCATACGGTCAGCGATTGCTTGATCTAGTGCATCCCCTTCAAACTTTTTCTTTTCTGCGGCTAATTCCTTTTCAAGAGAATCAGCCTTGGCTTGTGCTTCATCAAGTGATTTCTTGTTAGCATCAGCACCACCCTTTAACTTGTCGCGTTCGGCTGTCAAAGCCTTAATTTGAGCGTCAAGTTTGGCAATTTTTGAGTTATTAGCCTTGTTGTCAGCATCAAGCTTTAAAATTCTTTCTGCGTCTGTGGTTGCGACTGTGACATCTGCACCATCTAAACGAATTTTTGTAGTTTCCATTGATGTTCCTTTCTCTTGTGAATCATCTATAACCATTTCTGCACTGTCACCGGTTAATCTCACCGAATGACCAGCACGACCACGTTTAACTACTGCGACGTGATTAATTTGAATGTTCTTTTGTGCCGAATCGTACGCCATACCCTTGAAAGTACCTTTAACGGGTACCACATCAGTTTGAAATCCAATTGAAAGCTCTTGCTTGCCGCCCTGAATTTCTTTGATTAATGCCGAATCGGTGATAGTCATGTCAACTTTCAGCTTGTCACCATCAACATGGGCATTATTGGCGGTTAATCCCTTCATATATCGGTTCGTATTGGTCACGTTCACCGATTCTTGTGGGTGATCGTCTGTAACTGGCTTTGAATTTGCACTCTCAACAGCCGAATCAGTCAATAAATCATCAGGAAGTTTGGCTTCCATGGTGATCTGCCCACTTTTACCGATATAAGGAAAAACGCCCACACGTGCGATTGGCACATTGCTTACATGCAAGAATCCTGTTTGTGAATCAACAGAAAACTTGTTAATCGTCGCTGTATCGTACCGTGTCAGGTTCATGCTATTCGCCTACTGGCACTAATACCGGTTCTTTGGGGATGTACAGTGTTTGCCTAGGCTTAACTCGCATGGTGTCCTTTGGTACATGGTTGAAATAACGCAACTGTTGCAAAGCGACCTTGTACTTTTGAGCAACATCAAACAATGTTTCGCCATCTTGCACGGTGTACTGTTCGCAGCCTGTATAATCGAACATCCCTCTAGGGTCTTTTACTTCTGCCATTGGCTTCACCTCCTTTGCTACTGGTGTTGGTTTGACAACTTCAATTGGCTTTTCTACCTTTGGAGCTACCTCCACGCTTTTAGGCTTCAAAGCATTAATTGCTTGCTTAGTTTCTTCATTGGTTAAATTGGTTGAAACTGGTTTAATTTCGTTTGAATCTTCCATAAAATCCTCCTAAAATTTCACAAAGTAAGAATGTTGATTTAACGGGCTTAAATGAGATTCACCCACGGGCGGAATACTTAAAAATTTCACAAAGTTTGCTAATTTTGGGCATGAAAAAAGCGCTCCCTCGCATTGAGGAAGCGTTTGTGTTTCATTTAATTTTTAGTCAATCGGGTCAGCGTAACACCTGCACCTTATCGGCTCGCCAGGTAGCTGCCCATTATCCCCGCCGTTGGGGTCATCATACTTAAATTCCTTGCCGTCTAACTCTCTGTGTTTTAGTCTTACCCGTTTGTCCTCCATTGAACGCCAAATATAGCGCGTTGAGCCTGCCTGTTTGTTCCGGTAAGCGTCAATCTGGGCTAGTATTTTGCCTGTCTGATCAGTTGCAATTAGGTCAGCATGACGCAAAGCCATACCAGTTCGATTGCTGATAGCGTGGCTTATATCAGTAAGACCGCCACCATCATTGACAATGCGGTAAATGTCGCCTTTCAGCTGGTCAATATAGCGCCCTTGCATGGTTTTGATCAAGTTCGTATTTTCTAAGATCTTACCCCAGGTATATTCGCGCAATTTTGCGTTATCTCTTAACGGATTTAACGCATAAGGTCCCATCTTCATCTGCACATTAGCTTGATGCACACGCGTCTTATTAGCACTGAACTGGTTAACCGCATAAACAAACCGCATAGTCATGTCATGCAAGATTTGATCTGTGACCGTGTTTTCCATATCAACAGACATCAAATTCAAGGTTTGCTGTACGTAATTAGTCCACTCTGGATTACGCGAATTATCCGCATCTGTGAGCATTTTAGTACCGTTAATAAGATAATGCCTTAATTGCGCGTCAGCCACTCTGAAAGCTATTTTTTGCCATTCTCGAATGAGTTTGGCTAATCCTCGGTAATACGACCGTTCAATCTTCAATGGGTAGCCATTTCTACGCCTTGCCATCTATACCAGCCTTTTCAACATCTTTGTAGTACTGGTCAATTTGCTCTTGCGTATATCGAGCTTCGATATTGTCGGCGCTGTCAGTCACGTTTGCGTTGTTCTGCATCCCTTGAATTGCGTTGTTGCCTTGCCCGTTGAACATGTTGCGGACTTCATCAGGGGCAAAAATACCGTTTGTGACCAGTGTTCCGGCCGCATTTGCATGGTTGACCAGTGTCTCGCTTTGCGTCTTGTCGTCCGGTGTCCATAGCGGATTAAACTCAATGTGCCATTCTAAGCTGTCTGGGTCTAAGTAACCGCCAAATTCTTTCGAATACATCAACAAGCGGACAATATTCATGATTTCGGGCTTCAAAATCTGCTCTTGTAAGGCTTTCACACTGTCATAATAGTTTTGCACGTCTTGCCCTGCGCCTGCCAGCGTGCCAGACTGTTCACCCGTCAAAACCGATTTAGGGATGTTTGACGCTGTTGAAAGGTCTTGCCACAAGTAATCAAGTAAGACATTCATGCCACCAGTTGGCGTTGCTAGCTTGGTCACGGTGTCATCGTTACCAGTAAACATCATAGCTTCGGTGTTTGCTACGCGTGCTAATTCGTCTCTGTCGCGTCTGAACTGGTCTAATGGTTCATTCATCAGCCTATCAGATTGGAAGACCTTAAACGTAAATTCTCGTAGCATTTTACCCACTGATTCGGTAGCAATCGCCATATTATTGAGTTGCTTTTCACAGCGCTTGATAATTGATGTCCCTGTTTGGTCATCGTCAAACTTGTCTAAGCTGATGTGACTATACCTGGTAGCATCAAGAACAATCGCATTTTCGTCCTTGGTTTCTTGTGTTGGATTACCGTACCTGTCTAATGTGGTGGCGGCTTGTTTTGGTTGAATCTTCAATTTTGACTCTTTGCCGTAGTCGTCACTCGTTGGATCATCGTCGGTTAGATAGCTTTGTACATTCTTTTGACCGAATGCGTGCAATGCTACCACATTCTCGATGTTTTCAGGGTCAAGAGGGTCAAATGTACTCGTTGGATTTGTCTCTTTAACTAGGTAAGTTATATAGCCATCTCCGTGTTTGCGTTGATAGATGATTTGCTGAGATAAAACCTGTTGCGTTTTTAAGTCATTTAAGCGGTTTTGATACATCTCTTGTAAATCTGGCTTGCCTGGAATAACTAAACGGAATCCGTTTCTTGTGGCGTCTTCTGCAACCTTTGAGACCATCTTATGAGCGATAGCATCATACTTGTATCGATCGTCTAAGGCTTCATAGTTCTGTGAGTGATCAGCTGTCTTCCATGCAATCGACTCATAGTCAACCGTAGGACTTAGGTCAAGCGAATCAGACCGCACAACTGGCGTTTTGAAGTGCCTTATTCTCTTTTTTGCCATTAACGTCCTCCTTCCTAATATCTAACGATTGGACCACCGAACTTGGTGTTAAGCCGCCGTAATGCGTAAACCATCGAGTCCACGTTGTCATCGTGCGGCATATTTGGGAAGCCTAGAATTTCAGCAATCCAGTCTTTAACTTCTGGGTGCCATGCAGGATGCGGTATATAAACCTGTCCAGCTTCCCACATTGGAGACACTGACGCCGCACGTGCTTCCTTGCTGTCTGCGCCTGGTGACACCGGCATAATTCCTGGAATCTCACGTCTAAGCGTGTCAATGATTGCCGGACCGTTTGCCTTGTCCTCCACTAGCTTTACAGTAGCGTCAGGATACATGCGGGACATGGCTCTAATAGCGTCTAGCGTTTCTGTAAAACTCAATCGCTTATGGCACCAATTAGGGCGTAGAAAATAGCTTGCATCACGACGTGACCATACTTGACCTGCTACAAAGTCGTCATTAGCTTTACTCTTGAAAGTTGCATCCCATGCTTGAACAGTTTGATCTAAGTGACGGGGCAAAATAGCAACATCTTTTTCGGTTAGTCCCAGCCTTGCCATGGTTTCGCGGCTGTCCACGTAGTACTTTACCCATTCATCTTTGAAGATGTTACCGCCCTCAATAATTGGGCTTTGCTGGTAAAGAGCCGTAAACTTGACCGTCCCCATGTCGTGCTTGTGAGTAAGTAATTCATCTAACATGTGCAATTGCGGGCACAGAGGCTCGCCGTTCTTACGTCCAATTGCGTCTGTTGTCCCTGCTGGGATGTCCTCCGCAATGGCTGGCAATTTGATTTCTTCCCATGGTAGGGATGACTCAGATAGCAAGCGCCCTGCTAGGTCGTCTGTCTGCCATCTGGTCATAATTACGATAACCGAGCCGCCTTTTTGCAGACGTGGGTAAAACGTTAAATTCCATTCGTCCCATATCTTGTCCTTGACGGTCATAGAGTGCGCTTCTTCTGCGTTCTTTACAGGGTCATCAATAACCAGCAAGTCGGCACTCATACCAGTAGCACCGCCAAGAACAGAAGTAGCATAGAAGCCACCTCTGTGGTCCTGTACGGTGAATGTTTGGGCTGTATTCTTGCCTGTTTTGAGGTTGAACAACGGACCCGACCAATCAGAAAAAGCACGCCTGTTGCTTGCCGCAAACTGACTATATAAGTCTTGTGAGTAAGCGACTATCATGGCGTGCTTGTCCGGATATTTCATCAAGTAATAGCTTGGAAAAGTTTTCGTTATAGTTAAGCTTTTTCCATGTTGTGGCGGCATAGATATGATATAGAAATGCTGTTCACCGTCTGCTATCTTTTGGAGCTTTTCAGTGATTAGCTTGGTATGTGGATATAGCTTCATTTCAGGATTGGCTAGCAAGAAATAGTCTGCGTAACTTCTACGTGCTAGCGATTCCTTAGCGGCTAATGCAATGCCATTCTTTTCAGCGGCTGTTAGCTTAATCATCTTTTTCACCTGCTAACTTTGCTAAATTGCGTAACTCCTCAGTGCTTAACTTGTCCATCTTCTCACGCGTCTTATCAGCAACAGTGTGGAGTTGTTCCGCCTGTGCCTTTGCCAAGTTGGCTTCTGCTTCTGCCTTGACAGCGTCAGCCTGTGCCTTCTTGATTTGTGCTTTGTCAAGTGGACTTAGTGGGTAACGCTTAAGGATTGCCTCACTGGCTCTCTGCTTCTCGGTGATGGTTGGATACACCGTCAGCTCATATCCCTCTTGGGTTTCAACTGTCGTAGTCTCTTCACCACGTGCAATTGCTGTGATCAACCGTAAAGCCTCATCAGCTTTCATAATCTTGTCGTCTTCGAGCTTTTGCATTTGAGCGTCAATACGGGCTTTGATTGTAGTATTTTGTAGTAATTTATTAGCATTGGTGTGAGCATATTTTTCGCTGTATCCTGCCTTAATAGCGGCATCTGTGGCGTTGCCAGTCTTGACATATTCATCGGCGAACTTCTTTTGTTTAATTGTTAACTTCTGCTCTGCCAAAACTAGCTTCACCTCCTAAAAAAATTAAACTAATCTGCATTTTATATTGACATACGTATTAAACACGTGTATTATAATATGTGAAAGGAGAAATAAGATGGTAAAAAGAAGAGATGCCCTTAAAGTTTTAAAGGAAAATGGCTGGTGGTTCGACCGTCATGGTCATAATCATGATATTTATACCAACGGTCATCATTCAGAATCAATTCCTCGCCACGGTGATCTTAACAAAGTCACTTGGGAAAAGATTATGAAGCGAAATAATCTTAAAGGGTAAAATAAGGGGCAATACCCCTTATTCGTGTACCATCTTAAATTGTTAATTATGAAAAAAGATAAAATTGTTGTATTTCCAATCGTTATAACTCCAACTGATGACCCTAAAATCAAATATACGGTCAATGTTCCAGACCTTGACCGTGATACCCAAGGAAGAACTATTGCAGAAGCAATTGATATGGGGAAAGATTTAATCGGAACCATGTCACTGGTAGAAGATTTACCTGAATCAAATGCTAAAATTCCTAAAACCAAAAACAATGAAATTGCTACTTTGGTTACTGTTAATATTTCGGAATATAAGCGAAAAAATGATAACCGTGTAGTCAAAAAGACCTTAACCATCCCTAACTATTTAAATGAAGAAGGTAAAGAGGCAGGGCTTAATTTTTCAGCCATCCTAGCAGATGGTATTAAAGCTAAATTAGGAATTGAGTAATGTTTCCATCTAACTTTTTATAATTGAAAAGATTTTTTGCATAAAAAATAAGCGTCATCTCTCAGCAACGCATATTTATATTCAATTCAATACTTTTATATTATTAGCGGCGCTCGACCGCACAAGGGCGAGCGCCCTTGGCTCTGGCGTTACGACTTGATCGCAACAATTATCAGAAGTATAATGATCAAAGTAAGAATAATTTCTGACAAGGCTATTCACCTCCTCACTTAATTACGGGAGGTGAATAGCCTTTATTTGTTATATGATCTTAGTTTCGCCAGAGCCAAAAAGCTTTAATTCAGGGATGCACCTGTTTTTCTGCTAAACGAGTCGTTTCTTCCACCAGTAATTGATCTCTTAACTTATTTTTAACTTACTTGGGAAGCAAGTAATTAATATCCTCTTCACTCATGTAATGATTTATAAAAGCAGCCTTTTTAAAGCGAGGATTTGTCTCCATATTGTCTTTTGTCATATTCCAGTCAGGCACAACCGTAGAAATTTGTCCATTTCTTCCTTTAACTAATATTCTGTTTTTGCTAACACGCTTTACTTCAATTTCACCAAATTTTTTATGAATATTTTCATTATTATCAAAAGCTTTCGTAGCTGCCTGCCTAGCCTGATTACGAAGGCGGACATATGAAGCACCGGTTTTAGTTGACTTAAAAGAACTCGATCTACCACCCATGAATATACCTACTTTCTTTTTAAGTAGTCCTTATATTCTTGAACAGCAGAATTAAAGCTTTTCTCATATCGGTCATTCAAATTTGAAGAAAGGTCTTTAAAACGAGAAAATTTTGCTTTTTCCAAATTACCGGAACCATAAGACAACGAATAGCCCCATTTTTTAGGCCCTCTCTAAATCTTCTAAAATCACACTACAAAATTTGCTAATATGCCTATTCCGTAGCATCCTCTTCAATTTTTTTCATATGCCTAATTTTTTACTCCATTTGTCTAAGAATTCTTGTGGTTGCATCCCTGTATCAGCGACAAACCAATCAATAAATTCTTTATCTACGTCATTTTCAACACAATAAATGGCGCGTTGTATTCTGCGCTCTAATAATGACCCTCTAAGCGGATTTTTAACGCCGCGGTATCTTCTATGTTTATGTGCCACGGCCTCACCTATGGTCTTATTTTCTTGTGTCAGCGGGTGTCTTAGTCCTTCCATGAATCTCCATACTTTTCTATGTACTCTTGTGGCATCATGCCCGCTTTTTGTTTAAACGCCACAAATTTAATCATGTCTACTACCTTGTTGCTGGTATTGTACTTAACTAAATGTTCAGCTTCTTTGACCAGCTTATAATGCTTTCTAAGCTCGTAATACTTTTCTGGGGTCAATTAATCGCCCTCCACGCTTAAATCGCTGATACGCATGTCTAAGACGTTGACCACGGTCATCATCGCATTACGCTGGATCTTCCACAATTTAACCTGATAGTCTGACACGCCTAGCGGATTGATAATCTTGTTATCAATCTTTAATAAATCATCTTGTAAGTGTTGTCTTTCATCAGTTAACTTGCTGACTAATGTCTTATTTTGCATACTTTCTTGATCCTCCTTATGCAAAAACGTGCTCTCGTAGTCCTCAATACTTGGTACTACTGATTTCGGTATAGGAATGATTAATTCTGGTTCATCTTGCTTGATTTCAGCTTCTTTGATGTCGTCCTCTGGTGGGCGATATTTCGATTCGTGCCAAAAACCGCTTCTTTTTGGTGTAGCCTTGCTGTTCTTTTCTTCAACCCACTTGGCTAGCGATTTGTCTGGCTTATCTGGTTTTTTGTGATACATTTTTACTCCCTGGAAACAAAAAAAGACATCACACATAGCGTGGAATGTCTTAAATGCTTATTAAATTGAAACAGACTCACTAGGATTCGAACCTAGATTACTGGTTTTGGAGACCAGCCGCTTGCCGCTTAGCAATGAGTCTAAAAGCCACAGTACGACTGTAGTTTTCTAACTATATGGATAACAGTTAGAAGGGTTAGAAATGAATAAATTTTGAACTTCAAAAAGAGCATATATTTGAGCTTTTGCAGCCCAATAGGGAGTGTGGGGCTCGAACCCACGATCCTTGCAACGCTCTACCATCTGAGCTAACTCCCTACCTGATCAAATGAGGCAAGATGCTTGCATTAAGCTTTTCCTCTTTTACGATTCCGTGACTCTTAGTCTTCTCTGCTTTATGTCGGAATGCAGACGTCCTCCACCGACTTTGTTCACAGAACTAACCTCAACGGTCTGTGCCGAAATCGAACCGACGTTTCCGCATAGACAGTGCGGTGCCCTAGACCTCTGGACTAACAAACCATTTGCACGCCTGTGCGTGACTAACTTAACCATTTATGTAAGACCGGTTATTGCCTCACATAATTGCTTTATTTTATACGTCGCTAGCTTCGAACCGACGATAGGAATAGCTGGACTCGAACCAACAAATTACGGGACCAAAGCCCGTTGCCTTACCGTTTTGGCTATATTCCTAGTTATGCGGGTGGCTATTAACCACTTGAACTTGTTAAATCGTTGATTATTCAGTCACAAGTTTAAGCAAGTCGCAATATAAGGAGCGACCTTATATCTCTTGCTTAATTTAAATCTTGGTGAGGATTTATCCTCCAACTTTCACCCAACAATGCGATTGATGGTTATGCAAAAACCTGTATTGTAATTTCCACGTTTTGGGCTACTCGTACGGCACGTATCAGTTATACCCGCATTTCTGCGGATCATCGTGGACCAGAATTTTAACTTACATTTATCTCGTGGTTCCCTGACATGTCTGCCAGATTAGCGTGAGACTGCTTTACACGGAGCGCCTAAATCTCCGCCGGCAATTGTAATTCTGCTGACATTGTTGCCTACTTTATCAATAATTTAATGCTTTCTCACTCAATCAACGACACCTATTTCCTTTTCGGTGTAGGTCAACCAAAGCTATTACCCTTTGGCTTGTCTGAAATTCCGTCGGTATCCCGGCAGAACGTCGCTGTCGATTTATAGATTGAATGGCGTGAACCCTGTCATAGGTTTATACACACGCTTCCTCATATAAGCAGTGAGGGAATCCAACCCCCGCACGTGACCAACTTGGTCAGTGATATACCATATCTATGGTTCTTGGTGCTTGCAACATTTTCAAGTTAAAAACTCAAAAGCACCAAGTTGAAATTGTTAATGACTTAAATTTAACGTGCCTCAACACTGCTGCTTTGACCTCTGGGACACAGTCCCAAACTAGACGAGTAAAATTCAATTTATTACTTATGCAATTAATAAATATGATTATTATACTTAGTGCCGGTTTTCCACGCCGGCTAAGAGCTAGTGAGGAGTTGAACCTCACCACACCAGGCAATTATATAAAACGTATGTGGCATTACACCGAATGCTAGCTCATAATGCCTCGAATGAGGCAAAGTGATTATAAAATTTGGGATATGGAATTAGAATTGCCATTCCGCCCGAATAAACGGGCTACAACAGCATCAGGAATCGAACCTGGTCTAGGGCGCCAGCCGCCGTTACTGGTTAATTGGAGTTTTTTAATAAATATATGGTTTATTAAGACTCGTAACAGAAAAACAAATTGTCATTGTACCTACACTTCATCGAAAACCCTGCTTCCTAAATTTTCGACAATACTATAATATAGCCATTTCACTCCGCTTGTACTCCGACAAAAGTCCGTTTAAACTCCGTTTTTGTTTTTTCGGTAAATGTGAAGGTCTTTAAGGTAGGGGATGCTATACCAGTCTTTCCATTTTTCGAATCTGTCAGCAAACTCACACAAAGCTTGACGCTTTTTGATGTAATATTGACTGTCTTCATAGCCTAGTTCCTGCTGAATCTTGTAGTCCTCCATGTTGTGCAAGTAAGCCTCAGACAAGATTTTTTGATATGGAGTTCTGCCGCCATTTCTACAATTTTTTATAGTTTTGTAAATTGCTTTACATGCTTGTTCTGCTTCCATGATGCGGTTAAAACTTGACTCAGTATGATTTATCCCACCATGCGATGAAACGCCTGACGCGTCCATTTTGGGGCTAGATAGGTGTGAATCATCAACAACAGACAGATCAGAAACATTTAAACCTGCATAATTTTGAAAATGCTCAAATTTAAATGTAAGAAAATTCCTCACGTTGTTTGCGGTTGCCTTTGAATCAACCTCTAAATTATCATCTAGCGTCATTTGCTCTGCTCTATCTGCCATTCGTATATCACTCCGCCATTAATCTTCCCATGTAACTGTTACCTCAACATGGGGATGCATTGAATACCATTTCTCCACGCTATGCGTAACAATTAATTTATCGTCTTCATAAAATCCATCTTGCAGCACCATTTTTTTGTGTAGCGCTTTGTTTAATTTCATCTTTGGGTTCATCCCATCAAAGATTATTTTTGCGATGTTGTCGCTATCTGGCTTCTTTGTGGGGCGTTCTTTGCCTTTTAAGCATAATTCCCTACGCTTTTTAGAAAAGCTCTTAGGGATACCGAAATAGGCTTTTATGGACACGCCACACTGTGAGTTGATTGGCTCACTTATCTTGTGTTCTTTTCTGGCGTAAACTGCAAAATATCTCACAATATCCTCATATCGGTGCGTTTTTGCTGGTGTATAAGTTCTAACACCGCCAGCTCTACGAACTGTCCGCGGGCGTTCCTTGCTTTGTGGCTCACCAGGTATTACAAACTTGATGCAATTAACCGTCATTCTTTCACCAGCTTTGCAATCCTCTTTAAAGCATTGTTAAAATGCTTATCATTTCTGCTTCGATAGCTGGACGTTTTCAAGCCGCTTATAAGCGTTGCCAGCGCCTTGATGTCCTGGTCTTGTCTTGTCTGATCTTCAATAACAAGGTCATGCAACTCAGTCATTTGCCTTGCTATGGCATTGATAGATTTAGCGTTAGCTACTTCACCTTTCTGGACTTGAATTAATGCTTTTTGAAGCTGATCCAAGTCTTCCGACAGGAGCTGTTGCCTTTTAAACAGAATGTCAAGGCTTGCATTGGTTGCACGTGAGAATCTTATATTCTGACGTATGGAGATAAAAATTAAAATCACTAATGCAAATGACATAATCACATTAATTATTGTCATTACTTCGTTTACTACTGCCATGTAATCCCTCACTTTCTGCTAAAAATCATGTAAACTTCGTTAGGTTTAACTTTTGTCAAATGCTTTAGGTCAAAGTCTGCATTGTGAGCCAAAATATCTTCTAATGCGTTATCAATTGTGGGCACTACTGGTGTTGTCCATCCGGTCTCAACGCACTCAATAGTCACGTAGCTTGATCCGTTAACACTCAAAACACGATAATGGGTGTTAGTTATCCAGCAATAGAGGAAGTCGCCTACTTCTAGTTCGTCCGGACTGCAATACAGCTTTTTCAAGTCATTAAATAGTTTCATTTTTGTATAGCTCCTTTAAATGATCCAATTTCCGTGAAAAGTCCAAAATTGCCTCCACAGTCTTAGCCATTTTCTCCACTTTTAAATAAACGCTATAAATAGCCATGTTATCCTCGCCATATAATTCATATAAGCGAACTGCACAAAGATAAATGCAAATCCTATCCCCTTCAATTTTCACATTAAAGTCGCCATCAATTTTCTTTAGTTTCTTTTCATCAAACATATAGACGGATAAATGACCGGCGCTTGCGCCACAAAGAGGACAATGCAAGTTGTCTTCTGCCGTTAAAACATCGTAAGTGTCTATCGATATATTTACTCCGCAACTATCACAATGGAACATCATTTCATCTTGTCCATGTCCGGTTAATCTTTTACAGTTCATAAATCTTCACCTTCATCTCTGTCAGCAAATCAAACAATTCTTGTCGATTTGTGAAATTAATACCCGGGGGCATCAAGCCGATAACCTTAGCATACGGCACATAGCTAGTAAGTCATTCATCGTTATTCTCCCTTAACGACCTTTTTTAAATCTTCAATGTTTTTGGCTCTGGCTTCGTTAAATTTACTCATTTTGTCTATCCTCTCAATTACTTATCTTTATCTTGTGTAGCGTCTTTCCTTAAATCTCTACCGCAATTCGGGCAAAAATTCGGTTTCTTTTCTGTCAGTACTCACATGGTGGCTGTACTACCTTAATCTTCGTCATCGTTATGCTCCTTTGCTGTTGCCACTAGATCCACCTTTTTTATATGATCGTAGCTGTCCGCTATATCTCGGGCTAAATTGTCAAGATCCGAATAAAAATATAGTACGTAGTTTTCATTAGTTGCACTATGTTGCTCATCAGTGGTATTAAGTGCAGTGAGTGTATAAGGCTTTTCTAAATCTGAAAAGTCAGTTACCTTAGTGACCATTAAATAGTTTTTATCAACGTTGAACAGCACATCCTTGTCATTCCAACAGCAAAGCGTATCGCCAACTTGCAACTTCAATGATTCATTTCTCTTTTCTTCTGCATTTTCAATAATTTAATCATGTGTTATAGCTCCAATCTTTTATCTGAAATTCCTGTAAAATCTAAACGTCTACCACGTGAATCCGATAACAAGCGACTAACAATTTTAGGGTTATATGCTTGTTGCAACTCTTTAAGCGTTAAATTAGTTGTGACGATTAGCCTCTTTTGCTTATCAAGAATCTGTTTTAATACGTCCTGTTTAAATTCAGTTGCTTCTGTTGCCTCATTCTGTCGCATAGATGATTCACTGCCCAGATCATCAATCACTAGAACATTTACACTACCCAAAAAGTTAATAGCATTCTTTTTAGTCCACCAGCTCATTGGATCTTCCATAGATTCATAAATCATGTCAAACATCTTACTAACGTCTATAAATAGGCAAGTTTGTGGTGGATTGCTCTTAGCATTTACGATATTAAGGATTGACATTGCTAAATGGCTCTTTCCCTCGCCTGGCGTGCCATACATCAACGTTGTCATGGCTTTATCAGGGTTATCAATTAGTTCATGGGCAATTTTATAAGCAGCATTACCCATTGAAGCCTCTTGTGATCCTTTTTTAGCCGTGTAATTTTCCAAAGACTTTTCTAAGTCCTCTGGTCTATCTACCAAGCTTCTAGTACGTAAAATCTTAGTGACCTTGTCATGCATAAAGCGTTTAACTTGGTCATTCTTTTCTTTTTCATTTTGTTCTTTCATACATTCAATACAAAATGGCTTGCCTTTGCGGTCTAGCACCATTTGAGTTTTATGAATTGGACATACTTGGTCTGCTTTTTCGGTTTTAATTGCAATTCCTTCTAGTCCTTGCATCATTATCACCACCTTTAAAACGGTAAATCATCGTCTGGAATGTCACTTATATTTGGCTCGCCACCGTAGCCGCCATTAGACGGCTGTTTCGCTTGATTTAAGTCATTAGCATTCACATAAGAATCAAACTTAGATGCTCGAAACAGTGTAGACGGGCGCATGTACTTCCAGAACTTTGTTCCCTGCCACGCATATGCTTGGTTATCAATAGCCTTTTTGAAGTCTTCTAGCGTTGCACCTTCCTCAAACCGTTGTCTAATTAATTTCTGATAAGCTTTGGTTTGATAGCGTAGATGCTGATTAGTTTTTTTATTGAGATAATCAATAATTTCTTTGTAAGGGATAGGTGGTTCTGCGTCAGCAGAACTATATGTATCTTCTACTGTTCTATTAGTTGTTCTATTATTACTGTTATATTTATGTGAAGTGGGCTTCACTAGGGGGGTGAAGTGGGTTTCACTACCCCCATGAAGCGTATTTCCCCACCCTAGTGAAGCCCGCTTCACTAGGTCTACGCCAGCACGTATTTGTCTACCCACAATTGCGCCGTTTTCTTGACTAATTATCTTAGTTCTTTCAATTAACTTTTTTGACTCTAAGATTCCTAAATATTCGTTAACGGTACGGGCTGATACATCAAGCCTTTCAGCTATTTTCTTGTTACTCATAAAAAATTCGCCGGTAACATTGAGCATTGAGATAATTTCACCCATCAAAATAATTGTTTTTGGCTTTTTTAAAAGCTCTTTATCTCTTGCAATAGCTGGTGGAATCATCAAGAAAGCTCTTGAACCTTCAAATACTTGTTTTTCACTCATATTTATGCTCCTACCTTCATACCGTGTGTAGCTAACTGATTCTTAATAATGAATTTATATAAATTTTTGTTCTTCTGATCTTTTTCACACCACTGGTTTAAAAAAGCATTTGCTTGCTTGTCTCCATCGATTTCAAGTCCCACAATGTCGGTAACTAATTCATTGCCACCACCGTACTGAGTTTTGCTCTTTCTTGCTTTTTCAATTAGTTCTTGCTCGGTCACTCTTTCTTTGCGTTGTGGCGTCTTTTCGTCACTACTTGGTAAATCTTCACCAGCGTAAATGTTCAAACCCAGCCCCGCAAATGCTAACGCCTTGGTTAACGCCCTCATTTGCGTTTTATTAATTTCAAAGTAAGTGACCTTTTTAGGGTCAAGCGCTCTATTGTGAAAGTCCATGACATAAAGCTTTGAACTATATGTCTCGCCTTTAATAGTTACGCTAGCTTCAACCTCAACACCGTACTCAGTACGAAGATAATCATGGGTGCCAATCTGCTGATAATTACCGTCTGCTGTTTGTGTGTAATATGGGTATTCCCGTAACTTATAACTAGCATCGGGAAAAATACTCTTTACCAGCCCCCAGGCTTTCGCCCAGCTTAGATAATTAAGACCATTCTTTTTATCAACAAACTTAGAAACATCTACCTTTGAAAGACGCTCATAAACGCTAGCGTTGTCTTTTTTGGCTTGTTCTTTCTTTTCATCTTGCAACCGATCAAGAATCTTAATTAGTTCATCCTTGGTCATCTCTGCAAATTTCTCTGCCTCAGTCATGTTTAATCTCTCCTCTGTCGGATTCTCGATTGAGTTCTGTTACTACGTCCTCTATAAGGCCGTTAAATAAGCTCTGTGCTTGTTCTTCTGCCGTAGCCTTATAATTACCCTCAAAGTCAATTTTGAACTGTTTAGCGTACTGTTTTGCCTTACCATAGGTCTTCATAGTGCGACAGTCGTCCAGCATCTCTTTGCGGATATTAGGGATATCTTCGATGATCCCGTCTAGCCACTCTTGTGCATCATGCATAACTGCCACCTACTTTCCTGCGGCACGGTCATACATGCCGTCGCCCCATTCGGCTTCGGGGTCTTCTTCGTCCTCGTCCACGCCATTGAGTTTTTTCATGCAAAGCTCTTTTGCGCTTTCTTCGAAATCTTTATACCCCCCCTAGTGTGTCTACGAGGTCCTGTACGTCGCTAATATCCAATCTAGGGTCAATCTTAATCATGTCGTTTAGAACATCACTGAACGTGTGATATTCGTCTCCAAAGGTGTTAACAGTTGCACCAATGTCTCTTAACTTATATGTATCCATGTGTTATACTTCCTTTAGTTTGATTTATTTTGTCTGGTACTCATTGACTGCTACTCAATGAGTGCTTTTTTAATACCTAAAATCTTTTTAACTTCTACTGGCATAGTCGCAAAATCAGAACCGCTAACGCCGCTAATAGCGTTACTGTTAGCCATAAGGATAAGCTGGCTCTCGCTGTACTTACCGGCTCGTTGATACGCCACACCGAATTGATGAACTTGTACCATAACTTCATTAGTCCTCCTTAAATCCTGTTAATAGCCAGTCAACTTTTACGCCCAGAAAATGAGCAATCTCGCTAAGTCTTCTCTTGCTGGGAAAAGACAAACCATTTTCATACCGGCTGATAGTCGTTGTACTTGCGCCAATCCTTTCAGCCAGCTGCACTTGTGTAAGTTGCCTATTTTTTCTAGCACGCATCAACCGCTTACCAAAAAGTTTAGCCTGCATTGTCATCACTTCTTTCTTAGCTTTTTAACGGCACGCACCGACAGCGCTGTGAGAATGATCATCAAGACTAGCAGCAGTGAAATGATTTGGTCGGGATGCGTTACGCCGTAGATGCATAGCTGCTCTACAATTGCAAATGGTAAAAATAGAATTGCCATGAATTCCAGGATTTTACCGAATGCAATGGTCATATGGCTTAGCACGTGGTCAAGCTTTGTCTTGCCGTATTCTCTTTCATATTCCTTTTTAGTCATCTTGTAGCCCTTTTAATCCTTTCATTAGAGCGTCCATCATCAATGGAGCGGCTTCATACTTAGGCAGTTTTTCAATCTGCTCACGCATTTCGTCAGTTAGATGCTGGATTACCCCCCCTAAAACGAACGGATTGCCATATTCTAATTCACTTAAATTGCTTCCATTTGCGACGCACATAATAATTGCGCTGTCTTCATCAACCTTGCTAAACAACTTTGCAACTTGCTTGGCCATCTTTTCTTTTGAAAATTCAGTATCTTTGTTCATTTCTTTTTCTCCTTAAAGTCTTGCTTTCTTTAAATAGTCTTTCCCGTCTTCCGCGAACCTATCCAGGTCTTCGCGCAAGTAATATCTCGTTCTGCCGTCACCTGGCAGGCTCGGATTGATAAATCCCCGCTTTACCGCGTTATCAAAGTACGAGCCACTTACACCAAGATAGTGATATGCATCTTTGCGGCTGAACATTTTTTGATCGGTAATTTCTCCGCGCTTTGCTAGCTCTTCTCTGACACCTTCACGAACTCGCTTAGCAATAAATCTTTCTAATTCTTCTTCGTTAATGCTCAGAAGAGCCATATACCTCACCTGCTTTCTGTTACAATTGAGTCATCTCCAATAAAGGAGGTGATTTTAATGAATAAACTGCATTGTCCTGAATGCCAATCAGTAAATGTTAAGCCATTGCAATTGGCAAAGGTCCAACAACTTTTGCCTTAGTTGTAATGAGAAAAGACAATCTTATTGGCGGATCACTGTACGTAAATTTAATTCGTTGCACCGATTGTGGATTCACTTGGTTTAAACTAACTGATAAAAGCACTGAGTTTATTAATAATCATCAGGATTAAAGTTAAGTTCTTGACCCAAAGCTGATAAGCGCTGCTTGTCAGCTTTTTTGATTTCATCTCTAACAATTTCTTTAATTACTTCAATTTGTTGTTCAGTGAAAATCTTTTCTTTTTTCATTACGTTTTAGTCTCCTTTGTCAATTGGACTGGTAAAAACGAATAAGTTTTAATAGCAGTTCTTTTTCATACAGGCTTGTAGCCTTGCGATACCATCTCGTAAGCATTACAAGCCTTGTTTTTTTATTTAACTTCATTTGCTTCACCTGCCTTATTCGATGTCACTGCGCTCAATTAAAGGCAGAATGTCGTTATCTTTTAAAATGTCATAGATTAGCTTTCTGCCTTTTTGCGTCCAATACGTTGATGGCTTTGATCTGGTTCTGCCTTTATGATCTATAAAGGTAAACGGCTTAGTTGTTACATAGCCTTGACCCATGTAAACCTTATATAGAATCCATTGACCGTTAACTTTATGCTGAATTCTTACTTTATGAAGCAGTTCGTTAAAATCCTTAGCGTTGTAACCGTAATCCGCCGCAATTTGCGTAACTGCTAGTGCGTCTGGTGCTCCAAGAATCACATCTAAGTAACTAGCCTTCTTATTGGATTCCTCCAACTGGATAGTTAAGTTCTTGTTCTCCAATTTCAGTTGTGTGTTTTCATTTTGAAGAATTGCGTAACCACGTTTGACGATCTCTTGTGGATCATTCCACTTGCGTTCAACTTCAATTAAATACTTGCGGTATTGCTTACCTTTTTCAGTGCGGCTCATTAAGCAAAGTTGTTTTGCCATATCAATTGTTAAGGCGTAGTCATCAATTTGCCTTGTACCGCCATTTCCAACATGTGCACTTTTAGGTGAATATGTATAATCGACATTTTTCTCAAAGTCTTTGCTGTTTTGTTTCCACCAATCTGTAAACTTCTTTTTAAGTCCCAGACCTTCATGTAAATCTCTTGCACTAACAAGTTGCTGATCATTTTGGACTGTAACTTTAATTAATTCTTGCATTGCTATTCCTTCTTTCTGCTAAAATTAAGTCATCCTCTAATAAGGAGGGGATATCATGGCATCATATGTTATTGCCTACGATCTAATGAAACCTGGGCAAAAGTATGAAAATGTTCAGGAAGTAATTTCTACAATTTCTGGCAACGACAATGTTGAAATTCAAAAATCTGTTTGGCTGGTAAAAACTACTCTTAGTCCTGCAAAAATTAGAGAGTGCTTTTCATCAGTTTTAGATAAGAATGATTCATTCTTTGTCTGTGAATTGAGAAAGAACTTCCGCATCAATTCAGATGCCTATACTGACATGAAAGTTGATCGAGATATTTTTTAATCTCATCAATATTCAGACGAAATTTCTACTTTTGCATTTCCGGGATCCTCATTAGGATTCTGTTTTTTGAAGTCAGCGATTCTTTGATCGTTGGCTTTTTTCCATTTATAGCTTCTTCTTGCACTAATTACTTTTGTCAAAGCTGTATCAACTGAATCCGAATATGGATCATCTGTATCTCTGATCAAGTCGTCGGTTAAGTCCTTAATCAATTGGTTAAATTCATCAAAAATCTTGTCTTCTGTCATTTTGCTCACTCCTCCTTTTGATACAATGAAATAAATATCGAATCTTTAATGTTAGGAGAATGATTATGCATAAATACGAGACTTTGCCAGCCGAGAGAAAATTATTAAAGAAATACATCAAAATACAAAAAGCAGCACCGCTGAATCAAATTAGTATTGATGAAACTTCTCACCAAGAAGTTAATAGTTATGAATTCAAACTTTTAGTTGAAGCTGAGCTCGTTGAATTTATGCCTTCTCGCTATTCATACCCGTCTGAATTTAAAGTTACCGATGAAGGCTTAAACTTTTTCAAATGGAGATGGGCAAGGTTTTGGAACACTCTCTTTAAAAGCATCCTTTTGCCGATATTTGTTTCAATCACAACAACTCTAATCACTACAAAATTGCTTCCACTTATTTTCCATTAAGTGCTGCAAGTGTTAGCAGTGTAGTAATTAGGCTTACGAAAAACGGAATCAAATAATCCCAGTAAGCTTTTTTATTAAATCTATCGATCTTTTCGTCTAAGTCATCTTCATGAGATGGCTTATTTTTGTATTTACTGAATTTCATTTTTTCTCTCTTTTTTTATCCCAGTCGTCTGATTAATTCACCATCAACCCAACCTGACATATAGGCATATTTTGATCAGTCATCATAACTAGCTACGTATAACCGTTCAATAAGCAAATTAACTTGGGTTCTCTTTAACTCATCTAGTGTCATTCTTTCCACGTCTTTCTGAGTTATTTCTATGATTGGCTTTGATTTCCATTCGTCTTGCTTCATGTCCATCGCTCTCTTTCCTGCTTGATAAACTCGAACACCTTATGCAACTTCGCCACTTAGAAATAGATTGATAAAGTACTGTTGGCCTTTTCCTGTTACTTTTGGTGTCTTGCTGATAGTTGTATGACCGTCTGAATGGACAATCGTCTTTTCTTTAATTTCCAACAGACCTAGAAGCATTGACCTTTGTGTTGGTGAATTGTAATCAGAACCTTTTCTAGCAATCAAGTAATGGTTTGCACGCATCCACTTGAACAAGTTGTTAGGCCCCATGCTTAGTGTCTTGGTTGTGCCGTTTTCGACAATTTGAAGATGATGAACACCATTTTGCTTAATCATCTTAGCGAGATCACCAATCAACACTGTTGATTTACTTGAAGTAACCGCATCAGCAAACAAGGCTTTAGGCTTCATTTCTTCAATTTGAATGTCCTTCTCTCTTAGCTGATCTGCGGCCTGCTGTAACAAACTTGCTAAGCCATCTTTGTTGTGGACAACATCGAACGCTTTTTCATCCGTCATATAAGCTCCGTGCTTACGAATGGCTGGAAGAACTTCGGTTGCTACGTAGTCATTAAATCTTTCAGCATTTGAAGCATGAGATTTAAAGATCAACTTGTACATCCCCGGCTCACTGATTATTGTCACTTTTTGCTTTCCTCCAGGGGTTTCCATTTCAGTAATACCTTTATCCTTGGTAGGCACATTCTTAGAAACTGCAACACTTGGTTGAGAATATCCAAGAATTTGAGCAACATCTTTACCGACAAACCATGGCTCACCGTCAATTTTCACAACTCTAAGTTGTGAATTTTCAAAGTTGAATAATGTTAATTGATTCATTCTTGTCACCTTCTATTTGATTTTTAAATTTTCTCTGTAACTTTTGGTCAAAAAAATACTAGGATTAACATCTAGCACTTTGGCAGCTTTAAAAGCAAAGTCTGCATTAAATCCTCCAAAATGAATAATGTTATTTAGATACTGAGGAGAGATTCCCATCTTAGAAGCAATGAAGGTCTTTTTAATTCCTTTTGAAGCCACAAGTTGTTCAAAGATCTTTCCAGCATCTTTTCTAACTACGTCCACTTTATCACCTCACTTTTAAATTTTCTCTGTAAATTGATTACATATTTATACTAACACCATAAATTTAAAATGCAATACTTTTTTACAGATATTTTTTAAAAATATACACTACTTCTTTAATTGAGACTACAATTAAATTAATTATTGAAACATAGGAGGCAAGATATGAGTACTTTTAGCCAACGAATAAAGAATTTAAGAGACTCAAAAGGATGGAGTAAATCTAAAACTGCTCAAATGCTTGGTGTTAGTGCACAACGATACTCTAACTGGGAATATGATCTGCATGAGCCTGATTATGAAATGCTTAATCAAATAGCAGCATTATTTGAAACTACAACTGACTACTTAACTGGAAAATCAGATAATCCTAGTTCAGAAAGCACAGCAAAAGATGGCACTGCTCTCACATGGTCAGATCTGGACATGCCGATGCCCTACGGTGGCAAATTACCTGACGAATTAAAAAGCACTTATGCGGATATAGCAAAGGGCTACTTCAAGCGTCACCCTGAAATGCTAAATAAGGATGAGTGATTCTATGACTAATATAGAAGAAATGTCATTAGAGACACGCTCAAACTATGACAGATTGATGCGGTATCTAATGAATTACGCTTTTGATCATCACATTGGTATCGAGTTTACTTATAAATTACCGCCCTATGCTCCATCAGTTAGCTATAACGAACCTGGCAGATTAATAATTATGAATTCTAGATGGCCTTTTCCTACTCACACTCCTTTTTTGCTGGCTCATGAAATCGGACATGTACTACACGAGGAAGAATCATACTTTAATTTGAACGACATAACTAATCGTAAAGGTGAAGCGCAAGAAAACTTCTTTGCTATCAAGTTATTGCAACAGTATTGCATTGAAAATGAATTCCACTTCACCAGCATTTATCAGTTTGCTAGAAGTTTTGCAATTCCCAAGGAATGTTATTACCTACTTGCTGATATTGCATAGTTAAGGAGACATAAATATGCATGATGATTACACACCTAGATACTTAACTTACCTTATTGCTCGTTTATATGAGCAGATTGAAGATAAATCTACTATAAGAATCTTAACTAACTATCTTGACTACACAGAAAGTGAAGCTGAGGAAGCTTTGAAAAATGTTGAGTCGCCCGAGCTTTTCGCCTGTGATGATCGAATAGGTTTAGCATTACTAAGTGCGGAAGAATCTGGAAACAAGCAAGACGTATTCAACGTTTTAGACAACGATTTCAAGATATTCAACTTAGTTATAAATTACGACAAAAACAACCCGCCTCATGGTGGGCTGTCGGAATATTAGAAAAAGCCGCACGCGCGGCTGGAAAGGATGTGAAATATATGAACGACATTTTAGAATTTTTGAAGTCTATCAGTGATGGTGAGGTGCACCAGCTAAAAAATAAAGATGCTTTTGCTGCACTTAATGGCAATAATGATGAAGTAATGATGGTGTTAAAACTTAAAAAGCAAGGCTTAGTAGACATCAATGAGGGATTCGTTGGCGGTCACCCTGCTATTACCGGCTATTACATTACTGATAAAGGTCAAGATTATATAAAAAAACACACTTCAAAGATTAACGGCAAAATCAAAAAAATCTTTTGAAGTGTGATTACATTAATAGTTATCCCATTAATTATAGCATGGTTAAGTCACGAGTTAGGCTGGAATCAGTGAAATGGCAATATTCCCAGAATATTCCACAACCACCAGCCAAACATGATGGTGACTTCGTAAAATATGATTTTTACATATAATTTAATAGTTTCAATGTCATCTTTCATTTGCCTATCTCCTTTTCATTCATTATATCAAAGTCCACAACGCCAGCGACTATAAACCTAAGGCAATATCTATTTTGGAGGATATAGATATATGAAACATAGATTTTTAGTTACAGCAATGGCATCTATCATGTTGCTCGGTGGTACAGGTGCAGTCTCAGCAGTTACGGCACAACCCGTGCAAGCTATCAGTAAACATTCGTGGCATTGGCATGAAGTTAAAACAACCAAAGACGTAAAAGTATATAAGTTAAGATATCCGCTTTATAAAGCACCTAAGTTTAGCTTCTGGCTTGCCAAAGGATCCTACGTCGATGTTAGATATTTCGGCAATAATCATTATTACGAAGTAAGAGGCGACTTAGGTCGAGGCACTCATATTGTCAAAGGATCATCTACTAGATGGTTTAGAAACGCATAAAAATAAGCCTGCCACCCTTTCAGGTGTGTAGGCTTTGATTTTACGGTATTAAAGAACATCAGTTTAAATTATTTGATGATTGGCAACCACTTTTGTACTGGTCCCAATTGTTCAAATGCTTCTTTCATAGAGCGATCATTTTTCAAATAATCTAAACCACTCATAGTAATTGCTGCCTTACTACGATTGTTTAAAACGAACATCCCATCAAGAGTTTGCTTTACATACACACCGTCAATATACCCTTGATCAATTAACATTTTTAGTGTTTTCAAGAATTGATTGTTTGAAATTGAGAGCATCCCTTCACTCAAAATAGTTGGATCTACTCTCTTATCATTTTCATAGCAATATTTTAAATAGCTAAGAATTTTGTAACTGACTACAAAGAAATCATTATCGTTCATACTGTTACCACCTTTTTTAATTCATTATAGCAAAAAAGAAGCATTGCCGACACAGCAACGCTTCTTATACGGTGCATCCCTTTGAGTAAAGCTCTTGGGGCGCCCGCTCACTCATGTTTTGTCACCTTCCAAGTCTAACACAAGCAAGCTTGTGTTGTTCTCCACCTTGGAGGTGAAAAACATGAACGAATTAAACTTGACATTAATAATATTACTTCTTTTGATTCATGAAATCAACAAGAGATAATCTAACCCGCGGGCGCCCCATGCGCGCTCGTGCCGAGCGCGCATCATCAAATATTTTTAGAAAGGAATGATATTATGGCTCGTAAAAAAGACCCTGAAATTACAGAGTATAAATTAAAAAACGGGAAAAAGTATTTTCGACTTAGGACTTACATCGGTATTAATCCTGAAACTGGTAAAGTTATAAACGTTACCAGAAGCAAACTCAAATCCCGCAAAGAAGCCGAGGAACTTCGTCGCAATTTAAAGGCACAAGGACCAAGTGCATTAAGTCAAAAGATAGAAACAGCTCAAAAGAAGATAACTGTAAGCTATGTATATAATGTATGGCTTGAAGTAATGAAGCAAGATGTGCGTGGTTCCACACTAGGACGCTTAAAGGACACATGGAAAAATCATACTGAGCCAGAATTTGGTGATACTTACATAGACAGGATATCACCGGATCATGTACAAAAATATGTTAATGATCTTGCTTCAAAATATGTAACTTACAAGTCAATTGTCAATCAGTTACACAGAATTATCAAATATGCTATCTTCCGTCACTGGTGCAGTAAAGACCCTTTTGACTTCGTAATCATGCCCAAAAAGTCAGCAAAATCTAGTCGAGATAATTCACGTAATTTCTACGAATTGGACGAACTCAAACATTTTCTTGATATAGCCCGTGATTATAGCCGCATGAAATATACTTATTTTCTCACAGTTGCATCTCTTGGATGCCGTCGTGGTGAAGCTCTTGCACTCAAATGGTCAGATGTAGACTTTGACAAACGAGTTGTAAAAATTGAGCGAACTGTCGCCAAAGATGATAACGGCAAAAAGACCATTGATGACGTTAAAAATGGAGTTCACCATGCAGTCCCTATGTCAGACAATCTTTATATGATTCTGAAAGAATACCGCGAATATTGCGATGAAATCGGTGACCACTGTGAATGGATTTTTCACACCAAAGACGGTAGCTACAATTGGGCACAGCAGCCTGACTTTTGGTTGAAGTACTTGTATAAGTTTGACAAAAAGCAATGCGAAAAATGGAATAAGGAACATCCCAACGATAAAAAAGAGCCTTTACGTAAGATAACCCCTCACGGGCTGCGTCATACTCTTGCTACACTACTTTATGACGGTAATGAAAGAATTACTCCAAAAGATGTTCAGTACGTTCTCGGGCACAAAACTTCTAAGACTGCTATGGAAATTTACACACACGTAACTAAAAAACAAAAGAAAGATATTAAAGGATCAATTGATAATTTGAACTTTTAAAGATATTTATTCAGTAGATTTTCAGTAGAAAAGCAAAAAAAGCATTCTCAGAGTGACGACAAACCGCGTCAGGTTGGGAATGCTAGCAAATCTTATTTACCTTTGATGTCATCATCGTTCATCTTCAAGACTGCCATGAAAGCATCTTGAGGTACTTCAACTCTACCAACTGCTTTCATTCGCTTCTTACCACGTTTCTGTTTTTCAAGCAGCTTAGCCCGACGATCTGGATCACCAGTATGGATTTTCCAGGTAACATCTTTTCGGTATGGCTTAATTGTAGCTCGAGAAATAATTTTAGCTCCAATTGCGCCCTGAATATCAACTTCAAAGTTTTGCCGTGGAATTAGTTTTTTTAGCATTGAAGTCATTTGACGGGCACGATCTTGAGCTTCTGATCTGTGAGCAATAAAACTCAATGCATCAATTGGCTCCTTGTTAAGCAAAATGTCGATCTTAACCAAATCAGTAGCACGATAACCCGTAATTTCATAATCAAGTGAAGCATAACCTTTAGTCGAAGATTTCAAATCATCAAAGAAATCAAAAATAATTTCAGCTAATGGCATGTTGTAAATTACATTAACTCGGTACTTATCCAAGTAATCCATGGTAACGAATTCACCACGCTTACGTTGACAAAGCTCCATTACTGGACCAACAAAATCATTTGGCACCATAATTTCCGCTTTTACATAAGGTTCTTGAACTTCCTTATATTCACCAGCATCTGGCAAATCAGATGGATTATCAATCACCTTGGTTGTTCCATCATTCATAATTGCATGATAATCAACAGATGGTGCTGTCATGATTAGATCAAGGTCAAATTCTTGCTCTAATCTTTCCTGTACAACATCCATATGAAGTAAGCCTAAGAAGCCACAACGAAACCCAAAGCCTAAAGCTGTTGAAGTTTCAGGCTCAAATTCTAAAGCTGCATCATTCAGCTGTAGTTTTTGTAAAGCTTCCTTCAAATCTTCATAATCACGGTTGTCAACTGGGTACATCCCAGAATAAACCATCGGTGGAATTTGACGATAGCCTGGAAGTGGTTCAGCCGTTGGGTTATCAGCTTGAGTAATTGTGTCACCAACACGTGTTTCTCGAACGGACTTAATGTTAGCAGTAATATATCCTACATCCCCTGCGATTAAAATATCCTTCTTAATTGGATGAGGACTAGAAACACCAACCTCTGTGACTTCATATTCCTTGCCAGTATTCATAATTTGAATTCGATCGCCTGGTTTAATAGATCCATCTTCAATTTTGACAGACATTACCACTCCGCGATAATCATCATATTTAGAGTCGAAAATCAATGCTTTTAATGGAGCAGTAATATCACCAGACGGAGCTGGAATATCTTTAACTACCTTTTCCAGCATGTCCTTAATACCTTGACCGGTTTTACCTGAAACTTCGGCAGCTTCTGAAGCATCCAAACCTAACATTTCTTCAATTTCTTCCTTAGTCTTAGGAACATCGGCAGATGGTAAGTCAATCTTGTTAATTACTGGCAAGATTGCCAAATCGTCATCAATTGCCAAATAAGTATTAGCCAAAGTTTGAGCCTGTACACCTTGAGAAGCATCAACCACCATTAAAGCACCTTCACAGGCAGCTAGAGAACGTGATACCTCATATGAAAAGTCAACGTGTCCTGGTGTATCGATTAAGTGGAAAATGTAGTCTTCACCGTCTTCAGCATGATATTTCACTTCAACTGAGTTCATTTTAATGGTAATACCACGTTGACGTTCAAGTGGCATATCATCTAACATCTGATTTTTAAGCTGACGTTGACTAACTGTATCAGTTAATTCTAAGATTCTGTCAGCAATAGTCGATTTACCATGGTCAATATGCGCCACAATAGCAAAATTTCGAATGTGTTTTTGATAGTCTTTTAATTTTTTTAAATCCATAAAATCGTTCACCCTTTACTATGTATTAATTATAGCAAAGCTAGAATAAATGATGAAATTGTAGCATAGTAAATTTTCAATAAAATGCAGAGTTTTTAGAATAATAATTGAAAATTCAGCATTGAATATTTTCCAAGAAAAACTCTAAAAATCACCAAAAAATTAATTGATCTTAAAAAAGGTTTCTGTTGCAAGTAGCAGAAACCTTTTTAGCATTTACATATTAAACTTATCTTTTAAGCGTTCAAAAAATCCTTTTTCTTGTGGTGTAATATTGCCACCACCATCATGAACAAAGTTGGTCAAATCTTTCTTTTGCTTATCATTAATGTGCTTTGGAATAACAATATTAACTGTAGTAATTTGATCACCATTGCCATTACCACGAAGATATGGCACACCCTGTCCACGCAAAGTAAACTTCTTATTAGGTTGCGTACCAGCTGGAATAGTTAGCTTTACATCACCATGCACAGTCTTAACGTTAATTTCATCTCCTAAAGTAGCCTGAGCAAATGAGATTGGTACTTCTGTATAAATAGTCTGGCCACGACGCTCAAAATCTTTAGATGGTTTAATTCGATAGTTAATATATAAATCACCATATGGTCCGCCATTTATACCTGCTTCGCCTTGGCCTTGATATCTAAGTTGTTGACCATTGTCGATTCCCGCTGGAATATCCACTTCAATAGTATTCTTACGGTCAACTGTTCCTTTACCGCCACAGGTTTTACATGGATACTCAATAATCACACCACGACCATGACATTTGTCACAAGTGGTTTGACGACGGATCATGCCCAACATTGATTGTTGAGTAATTGTCATATAACCAGTTCCATGACATTTATCACAGGTAATTGGATGTGTACCTTTTTCACAACCATTACCGCCACAAGTTTCACAAGTTTCGCTTCGAGTATAGCTGACCTGGGTCTTTTTGCCCTTAATGGCATCCATAAAATCAATTGTCAATTGATAATCCAAATCTTGGCCACGTTGTGGTGCAGTTGGATCAACCCTCTGTTGACGGCCTTGACCAAAAATATCGCCAAAGATATCGCCAAAATCACCAAAGCCAGAAGTATCAAATCCGGCACCGCCAAAGCCTTGACCAGCTCCACCACCAAAGCCACCTTGACCATTTACACCAGCAGAACCAAATTGATCATATTGCGCACGTTTTTGCTTATCATGCAAAACCTCATAGGCTTCGTTAACCTGCTTATACTTTTCTTCAGCTCCAGGTTCATGGTTTAAATCTGGGTGATATTTTTTGGCTAATTTACGATATGCCCTACTTATTTCCTGATCACTGGCGTCACGATCTACGCCAAGTACTTTATAGTAATCTTCTTGTGCCATCTATTTGAACTCCTTGTATTCTCAAAAGAAAAGAACTACTCAATGGGTAGTTCTTTTCTCCTTTTGTTTAATTATAAACCCATTACTTATTTGGATCTACTTTGTGGAATTCACCATCTTGGGCATTACCGTTGTTGCCATTATTTGAATTACCACCTTGTGGGCCTTGAGGACCTGCTTGTGGACCAGCTTGACCAGCAGCACCACCATTTTGTTGATACAACTTAACAGCTAAGTCTTGAGCAGCCTTGGATAAAGCATCTTTCTTTTCTTTCATTTCATCCAAGTTGTTGTCCTTTTGGGCTTTCTTCAAAGCTTCAAGAGCATCTTCAACTGGCTTACGATCGCTATCAGAGAGCTTATCCTTAGTATCTTTCAAAGTCTTATCTGTAGTAAAGATTAATTGATCTACTTCGTTTCTAAGGTCTGCTTCTTCCTTACGCTTCTTATCTTCATCAGCGTGTTCTTCAGCATCCTTTTGCATACGTTTAATTTCTTCATCTGATAAACCGGATGAACTCTTAATAGTAATCTTTTGTTCCTTGCCAGTACCCATATCCTTAGCAGATACATTTACAATACCGTTCTTATCGATATCGAAGGTAACTTGAATTTGAGGAACACCACGTGGTGCTGGTGGAATATCAGTTAACTCAAAGCGGCCAAGAGTCTTGTCGTCTGCAGCCATTGGACGTTCACCTTGCAATACGTGAACATCTACAGCTGGTTGATTATCTGCTGCAGTTGAGAAGATTTGACTCTTTGAAGTTGGAATAGTAGTGTTTCTGTCGATTAACTTAGTGAAGACACCACCCATGGTCTCAATACCAAGTGACAATGGGGTAACATCAAGTAAAACAATATCCTTAACATCACCTGAGATAACACCACCTTGAATTGCTGCACCCATAGCTACAGCTTCATCAGGGTTAATTGAATGGTCAGGTTCCTTACCAGCCCATTCCTTAACTGCCTTTTGAACAGCTGGAATACGAGTAGAACCACCATTTAAAATAACCTTGTCAATGTCATTAACAGTAAGACCTGCATCCTTCAATGCATTGTCAAATGGTACCTTAGTCTTTTCTACCAAGTCAGCAGTTAATTCATCAAACTTAGCACGAGTTAAATCTGCTTCAAGGTGTAATGGACCAGCTTCGCTAGCAGAAATGAATGGAAGTGAGATGTGAGTACTTGATACACCTGACAAGTCCTTCTTTGCTTTTTCTGCAGCATCCTTTAAGCGTTGCATTGCCATCTTGTCCTTCGACAAATCAACACCATTTTCATCCTTAAAGTTCTTAATTAACCAATCCATGATACGGTGATCAAAGTCATCACCACCAAGATGAGTATCACCATTAGTTGACAATACTTGGAAGACACCATCACCTAATTGCAATACAGAAACATCAAAAGTACCACCACCAAGGTCGTATACTAAGACTTTTTCATCTTGGTCTTTATTTAAACCGAAGGCTAATGCTGAAGCAGTTGGTTCGTTAATAATTCTTTGCACATTCAAACCAGCAATCTTACCAGCGTCCTTAGTAGCTTGGCGTTGAGCATCATTGAAGTAAGCAGGAACAGTAATAACAGCATCCTTAACTTCTTCACCCAAGTAATCTTCTGAGAATTTCTTAATATATTGTAAAATAAATGCTGAAATTTCTTGTGGTGTATATTCCTTATCACCAACTTTAACCTTATAATCAGCTTCACCCATGTGACGCTTAATTGAAACAATGGTATTAGGGTTGGTAATAGCTTGACGCTTTGCTACCTCACCGACTTGAACTTCACCATCTTTAAATGCAACTACTGAAGGAGTAGTCCGGTTACCTTCTGGATTAGTGATAATCTTTGGTTCTTTACCTTCAAGAACTGCAACTGCTGAGTTAGTAGTCCCAAGATCAATCCCAATAACTTTTGACATATATTAGCTTCCTCTCTTATTGAGCAACTACAACCATTGCTGGTCTTAGTGTTCTATCCTTATATTGATATCCTTTTTGTAAAACCTGAACAACGTGATCTTTTTGATCATCATTCTCAGCTGCTACTGTTTGAACAGCTTGATGTAATGTCGGATCAAATTTAACGCCATCAGCCTCAATCTCAACTACACCGTGATCTTTCATTGCCTTCACAAGTGCATCCAAGGTCATTTGCACGCCCTTCTTTAACTGCTTAGACACATCATCATCGGCCTCAACGCTTAGGGCTCTTTCCAAATTGTCCATTGCTGGCAAAATGTCCTTCGCTAAGCTTTGAGATTCGTACTTAATTAATTGAGCACGTTCTTTAGTGTAGCGATTTTGCATATTTTGAATTTCTGCTTCACTACGCAAATACTTATCTTCAAGATCCTTGTTCTTATCTTTTAAATCAGCTAATTCTTTAGCTAATTTTTGATCTTGTTTATTTTTTTCTTGCTTCTTTTCTTCACCTTTATCGGCTTCTTTTTTAGCCTTAGGCTCAGAAGTCTTTTCTTTTTGCTCTAGATTTTTTTCACTTGGAAATTCTTCTTTACTCACGGCTAACCTCCTTTATTGAAACTTGCCATAATAATCAAGCAACTTTTTAGCTAGTTCATTTCTAAAATATTCAAGCAACCCAATCATTTGTGAATATGGCATATTCGTTGGCCCAAGTAAAGCAATAGTTCCTTTACCATGGGAGCCAACGCTGTACTCAGCTGTCAGCAAACTATAATTTTTTAATAAATCATTGGGTAATTCAGATCCCAACTTAACCTTTACTGAATAATTTCCAGACTTTGGATCCACCTTTGCATCCATTAAATTAGTGAACAGATTATTATGATCAATCAACTCGTACAAAGAACGAATGTCATTTACATCATGTTCAGAAGTATTATTGAGCAAATTAATCTGTCCATCCACATACATCTGCTCACTAGCTGCATCTTTTACGACATCTTCAACTAAACTAAGCAATTCAGTCACATGTTCGCCGCCTAATTCGTTTTTAGCTAATTCACTTAGCAACGAAACGTTGATTTCATTTAGGCTCTTTCCGACTAACTGATCATTAATCATGCGGACAGCCTTTTCAATTTCTTCGCCGTGAATATTATGTGGCAAAGCATATACCTGATTTTGAATGTTACCATCACTTGTAACCAAAATTGCCATAATCTGTCGTTGAGACAGCGGTACAATTCTAAATCCTGTGACTCTAACATCATGACTCTCAGGTCCTTCCGCAAATGCGGTATAGTTAGTTAAATCTGACAGAATTCGTGCAGCTTCTTGTACAATTTCATTTACTTGATGAAAAGGTCGATCTAATTGGCTTCCTATTGTATTATAAACAGACTCTGGTAATTGCAACGGCTCAACTAAATTATCAAGATAATAACGATAGCCCTCGCTTGAAGGAATTCGACCACTTGAAGAGTGAGTTTTTTCAATTAACCCCTGCTCTTCCAACACGGCCATTTCATTTCTAATCGTTGCACTTGAAACTTTAATTGGCAACTGCTTCATTACGGTCTTTGAGCCTACTGGCTCATGACTTTGTGTAAAGTCTGTAATTATTGTTTTTAAAATAAGCTCTTGACGCTCGGTCAACATATTATATCGCCCTCACTTTTAGCACTCACATCTCTCAGGTGCTAACAGTTAATATGATACCAGAAATTAGCACTAAATCAAGTAGATTGCTAATTTTATTCAAAAAATACGCACTTTTTTCAAAGTACGTAGCTTCTTAACCCTTTTGCTTAAAATAAGCCCTAATTTCTTGCTCATCTCGTTCAAGTTGCTCTTTCAGTTCAGGTAATCCGGCAAATTTTTTCTCACCTCTGGTATATTTATACCATTTGATCTTCATTGGCTTACCATAGACATCTTCATTAAAATCAAAAATATTAGATTCAATATATATCTTCTTGTCCTGATTAATGGTTACATTATAGCCAACGCTAGTCATGGAGTTATACCACTTACCATTTACTTTAGTCTTGGTAGCATAAACTCCAATTTTAGGAATCACCTTATGTTCTGCCCAAATCAAATTAGCTGTTGGATAGCCTAGCTTATGACCATTTCGTTTACCATGCCCAATGATACCACTCATTACATAATGGTGCCCCATTAATTCAGTGGCTAATTTCATCTGACCATCCTTAATTGCTTGACGAATTTCAGTTGAGCCAATTTTTCTACCGTTAAAAGTTTGCTTTGGCATCACTACAATATTAAAACGCCCTTTGGAAAATTGGGGTAAATTAGCCATATTTGCAATATTCTTAGAACCATAAGTGTAATCAAAGCCAGCAACAACGGTATCAGCATTTAATCTGACAATTACATTATCGACAAATTCTTGTGCAGAAATTTGACTGAAATTTTTAGTAAATGGTAAAACAGCCAAATAATCTACTCCTAATTCCGCCATTTTGTTAGCTTTTTCTTCCAAAGTTTCTAAGTATTTAAAATCTCGTTTCGACTCATAAACTTCCTTAGGATGTCGATCAAAGGTCAACACAACTAATGACAATTTCTTCTGTAATGCAATTTCTTTAGCCTGATTAATTAAGCGCTGATGTCCCAAATGAACCCCATCAAAAAAGCCAAGGGCAAGCACAATTCTAGTAGATAAAATATTTTCCTTAACAGGATATGTTAAATGAACGATTTTCACAGCTAATTCCTTCATTTCATTTATTCATTTTGCAACAGCATTAAGCTTGGGCGATAAAGCTTTCCTTTTTTTTCATAAATTGCTTTCACCTTTTTATTGTATCGTAGTGCAACTTTTTTCGCATTAGTTTCAAGCGAAATACCCGCTCCATTTTTAACTTTAAGCCACTTTTCTTCAGTTAAATCAACCTGAGTGTATTCCTTAAAAAATGCATCAATCGGCTGTATAAGTTCAGTGGCCTTTTTCGGATTCTCTTCAATCTCCTTTAATTTTACTGCTTGTGTAATATCAAAGCCAGAACTAGCTGTTCTTCTCAAATAAGTCATCGTTGCGGGGCAATCTAATTTTTCACCTAGATCATTAACTAACGATCTAACATAAGTGCCTTTGCTGCATTTAATCTTAAAATCAAAGCTTTCTTGCCCAGTATTTATATCAAAAACTGGTTCTTTAGTTAGATCATATTGTTTGACTTCAACCTTTCTCTGAGGTCGCTCGACTTCAATCTCTTCACGCGCATATTCATAAAGATGTTTACCATTCACTTTAACAGCAGAATAAATTGGAGGCACTTGAACAATTTCTCCTACAAATTTATTCATATTTTCTTGAATTTCTGCACCAGAAAAAGGCTGAATCAACTTTTTTTCTTTTAAAACAGTTCCAGTTGCATCATAACTATCTGTGCTATAACCAAATAGTCCCGTGCCAATATATTCTTTTGGCCTAGTATGCATCATTTCAATTAATTTAGTAGCCTGACCAATAGCAATTGGTAAAACGCCTGTCACCTCAGGATCAAGCGTACCAGCATGTCCTATTTTTCTAATATGTAATACGCGGCGCAAATGATAAACTACATCTGCACTAGTCATCCCTTTATCTTTATCAATAACTAAAATTCCGTTTAACATAATTATTCCCTATTCTTTTCAACAAAAAAAGGGCACCATCACGGCGCCCTCTTTTTTATTTGCTTTCCCGCTTAGCATCTTGTTTCTTAACTTCTGCAATCAAACGGTCAATCTTACTACCATACAAAACTGAATTATCACGTTTAAAAATTAATTCAGGAACCTTATAAACAGTTAATGTTTGACCAAGCAAATGACGCATCATGCCTTTTGCCTTTTCAAAACCTGCCTGAACCTCTTCTTCCTTATGCTCATCTTCAGTTAGCAGGCTGTAATAAACAGTTGCATATGAAAGATCATTCGTACATTCAACTGCGGTAATAGTTACACCACTTAAGCGCGGATCACGAATATTCTTTTGTAAAATCTTGGTTAATTCGCGTAGAATTTCACCTTCAACACGACCAATTCTATGCTTCATGTTTTCCTCCTAATAGTAATTACTTAGGCTCAACTTGTTGCATTTCGTAAACTTCGAATTCGTCGCCAACTTTAATGTCGTTGTAGTCCTTAATCGTTAAACCACAATCGTTACCTTGCTTAACTTCCTTAACATCATCTTTAAATCTCTTAAGTGAAGCAATTTCACCATCATACTTAACGATACCATCACGAATAACTCTAATCTTAGAATCATTCTTAACCAAGCCCTTATCAACGAAGGAACCAGCAATTGTACCAACCTTAGAAACCTTCCAAGTTTCACGAACAGTAAGATTACCGATAACCTTTTCTTCATAAGTTGGTTCAAGCATACCCTTCATGGCAGCAGTAACATCATCAATAGCCTTGTAAATAATGCTGTAAAGACGAATATCTACGCCATCGGTTTCAGCTTGGCTCTTAGCAGTAGCAGTTGGACGAACGTTGAACCCAATAATAAATGCATTTGATGCACCAGCCAAAGTTACATCTGATTCATTAATGGCACCTACACCTGAGTGAATGATATTTACACGTACGCCTTCAACTTCAATCTTTTCAAGCGATTGTTGTAAAGCTTCTACAGAACCTTGAACATCAGCCTTCAAGACAATGTCAACTTCCTTCATGTTTTCCTTCTTCATAGTATCGAAGAGGTTATCAAGAGTTACGTGTTGAACATTTTCACGAGACTTTTGTAAAGCTTGTTGTGCTCTAGCTTCACCAACACTTCTAGCGGTCTTTTCATCCTTAAATTCAACTAACTTATCAGCAGATTCAGGCACATCGTTCAAACCAGTAATTTCAACAGGTTCTGATGGTGTAGCCTTCTTAACTTGACGTCCACGATCATTAGTCATAGTACGAACACGACCAAAAGTGTTACCAACAACAATCGGGTCACCAACATTAAGTGTACCTTGTTGGATTAAAACGTCTGCTACAGGTCCACGACCACGTGACAAACGAGCTTCAATCACAGTACCAATTGCCATTTCAGTTGGATTAGCCTTAAGTTCCATCACATCAGATTGCAACAAGATCATTTGTAATAAGTCATCAACATTTTGACCTGTCTTAGCTGAAATATTAACGAAGATAGTATCACCACCGTAATCTTCAGGAATCAAATTGTATTTCATTAATTCCTCAGTTACGTGTTGTGGATTTGCACCTGGCTTATCCATCTTGTTAATTGCTACAATTATTGGAACATTAGCACTCTTTGCATGGTCAATTGCTTCTACAGTTTGTGGCATTACACCATCATCTGCAGCAACAACCAGTACAACAATATCAGTAATTTCAGCACCACGTGCACGCATGTTAGAAAATGCTGCGTGTCCTGGTGTATCCAAGAATGTAATTAAGCGATCATCTAATCTAACTTGGTAAGCACCAATCTTTTGAGTAATACCACCAGCTTCATGAGCTGAAACATGAGTATGACGAAGACGATCAAGTAAAGTGGTCTTACCATGGTCAACGTGTCCCATGATTGTAACAACTGGTGGGCGTTTAACCTGGTTTTTAGATTCCTTTGACTCTTCCATTCTCTTGTCATAGATATTATCAATATCAGAGATGTCTTCATGAACTTTTTGCTCAGCATTGATACCATATTCAGCAGCTAAAAGTTCAATTGTATCTTTATCCAAAGATTGGTTTTGGTTAGTCATCACGCCAAGCATGAAGAGTTTCTTAACAATTTCAGCTGGTTCACGGTGAATTAACTTACCAATATCTTGAGCGTTCATACCTTCTTCGTAAACTAATGTTTCTGGTAATGGACGTTCCTTACGCTTAGTAAGTGTTTTCTTTGGCTTTTGCTCTTGTTGACGTTTTTTATTCTTACGCCGCTTTCTCTCTGAACGATCTGAATGGTCACTACGACCATTGCCAAATTGATTTTTACCCTTGCGTCCTGGCTTTCCCATGTTGCGACCACGATTATTGCCGCGTTTTTCTTCCTTAGGAGCCTCAGGAATAGTAACTTGAACTAGTTCTTTAGTCGCTTCAGGCTGTTGCTTCTTCAAACGAGCTGGAGAAGGCTTTAAAATCTTAGGACCAATAACTTTCTTTTCTACTGGTTCTGCTTTCTTCTTGTTATCTTTGTGGTTGCTTGTTTTCTTATTATCTTTCACTGGCTGTTCTTGTTTTGGATGTCTTAATTGCTCATGATATTCTTTTCTGGCTTTTTGGGCTTCACGATTAAGTTGCCCTTCTTCTGCCCGTTGCTTTTGTTTAAATTGTTGTAACAAAGCAGCTGCCTTTGGCTTACCTGTATTATTTCTACGATCATTTTTATTCTCATGACCGTGATTATTTGAACGACGTTTATTATTGCGTCTCTTAGAATTCTTAGAACTATTATTATCTTCTTGCTTCTTTTCATTTTTGCGAATAGAAGAAACAGAGATTTTTATTTTATTCTTTTTATTAGAAGATTTTGCAGCAGGAGCGGAGTTTGGGAAACTATTCTTTAACTTTGCAACCTGTGAATCATCTACTGATGACATGTGATTCTTTACATCTAAGCCTAAATCCTTTGCTTTTTGGACTACAACTTTGTTATCAACGCCGACTTCTTTTGCGATTTCATAAATTCTTTTCTTTGCCATCCAATCACACTCCTTCATTTATTTTTTTAACTAACGCCTTAGCAAAACCAGCATCAGTTAATCCTAAAACTTTGCGTTTTTTGCCAATTGCCTTTGACAATTCAATGGCAGTAAACATAGTTATCATAGGAATATTGTCTTTTCTGGCAGCGCGGTTTACTTTTTCTGCCGTGTTGTCTTGAACATCACTAGCCATAATAACCGCTTTGATTTTGTGCTTATTAAGTTCATTAATGACTGTCTCTGTACCGGTAGTTAACTTACCAGCACGCTCAGCTAAACCTAACAAATTAATTGCTTTTTGTCTATTTTGCAATCTTATTTATCACCAAATAATTCTTTTCTTGCCTTTTGATGATCAACATAAGAGTAAAGCTCATCGTAAAAAGTATCTGGAACTTTCGCACCTAAACTACGTTCTAATACATTCTTCTCTTTAGCAGCTTCAATCTTACTTGGATCAAGGGAAACATATGCGCCGCGACCAGCCTTTTTACCTGTTGGATCAACTGACACATTTTTTTCTTTATCGATAACAATACGTACTAATTCCTTCTTGGGCTGCATTGTATCGGTTAATAAATCCTTCCGCATTGGGATTTTTCTTTTTTTCAAAAAATCACCTATTCTTCAGTTTTATCTTCTTTACTTGAATCTTCTACAGTAGTTGTATCATCTGAGCTTTCAACGTCAGCAGCGTCATCTGTACTTTCAACATTTTCAGAAGTTTCGCTACTATCTGCAGCATCAGCTGTATCATTTGTTTTTTCATCTACAAATTCTACTTCAGATTCAGGACGAATATCAATCTTATAGCTTGTCAAACGAGCAGCTAAGCGAACGTTCTGACCTTTCTTACCAATTGCAAGTGATAACTGGTAATCTGGTACGATAACTAAAGCACTTTTTTCTTCTTCATCATCACCAAATTGAACCGCAATCACTTCTGCTGGATTTAATGCATTAGCAATAAAGTCAGATGGATCTTCTTCATACTTAACGATATCAATATTTTCACCGCCAAGTTCGTTAACTACATTTTGTACACGAGCACCCTTTTGGCCTACACAGGTACCTACCGGATCGATGTTAGGATCATTTGACTTAACAGCCATCTTAGTTCTGTCACCTGCTTCACGTGCGATTGAAACAATTTCAACGGTTCCATCATAAATTTCTGGAACTTCTTGTTCAAACAATCGTTTAACCATGTCAGGAGCAGTTCTTGAGACTGTAATTTGTGCACCCTTGCTATCGGAGCCAACATGAGTTACTAGTACACGAATCTGGTCTTGGGGATTGTAAACCTCATTTGGCATTTGATCACGGTGAGGCATAACAGCTTCAACATTACCAATCTTTACATAAACGAAACGATTGTCGCGTCTTTCCACGGTACCAGTAACCAATTCATCTTCATATTGTGAATATTCATCAATAATATGTTTTCTTTCGGCTTCACGTAGACGTTGCATGATAACTTGCTTAGCAGTTTGGGCGGCAATTCTACCAAAATTTTTAGGTGTTACTTCAAAACGAATTTCGTCGCCTACTTCATAAGCACGATTAATTGTTAAAGCATCCTTTAAACTAACTTCAAGACGGTCATCTTGCACTTCGTCAACAACAGTTTTAACTGCCATTACCTTGAAGTTACCTTTTCTTTCATCAAAATCAACTTCAACGTTTTGTGCTTGATTATAATTCTTTTTGTATGCAGCTACCAAAGCGGCTTTAATTGCATCAACAATAATATCTTGCTTAATGCCCTTGGTATTTTCCAAAGTAGCAAACGCTTCTAGCATTTCTTTAGACATAAGTTTTTGATCAACCTTTCTAAAATTCAATTGCAAAACGAATATTTGCAATTAACTTACGGGGAACAGTTAATGTTTTTCGTCTTGTCTTATCTTTTATTTCTAATACAACTTCGTCATCATTATAAGACTTGAGTGTACCTTCATACATTTTTTTATTCTCAATCTTTTGATAAAGACCGACATGAATGTAATCATTCAGAGCTTTTTCCCAATCAGCTTTTGTTTTGATTGGTCGTTCTGCCCCTGGAGATGATAATTCCAAAACATAGGGATCTGGAAGTGGATCGGGATCAAGAGCATCCAGCTTTTCGGAAACAAGTTCACTTAAAGCTGCAATCTCATCAATGTCAATACCGTTTGGTTGGCGATCAACATAAATGCGTAAATAATTTTGCCCTTTTTCTTTAACGTATTCCATATCAACCAACATGTCACCATGTTCATCAATAATTGTTTCGACAACTGGACGAACAGAATCTATAACTTTAGACAAAAATTTTCCTCCGTAATAAAAAGAGTGAGCATCACTGCTCACTCGAATTTACCTATTCGAACTTCATACGTAGTATACCATGTTTTACCTGATCTTGTAAAATTTAACTATCAGAAAAGTGATAATTGATTTTCATCTGGCATCCCTTCCAAGACACCATTTTCTTCGAAATAATTCATAATTGTTTGTGATACTTTACCGCGCTTAGCTAAATCTTCTTTAGACAAAAACTTCTTTTCTGCACGAGCAGCTACAATCTGCTTAGCTGCATTATCCCCCAAACCAGGAACAGCATTGAACGGTGCTAAAATTGTATGCTTATCTAAGATCTTAAAGTCAGTTGCTTCAGATTGATCAATATCAACCATTTTGATCTTAATCCCTCGTTCTAGACATTCATTAGCTATTTCTAGCACGGTCATCAAACTCTTATCCTTAGCTGATGCATCGTTTCCTTTATCCTGAATTTCCTTCATTGCAGCCTTAACAGTATTCTTACCATGACTCATTGCAACCAAATCAAATAGATCGGCACGAACTGAAAAGTAAGCTGTGTAATAGATTTCAGGATAATATACTTTAAACCAAGCAATTCGTAGAGCCATTAAAATGTAAGCCGTAGCGTGAGCCTTAGGGAACATGTACTTGATCTTCAGACAAGAAGGAATATACCAATCTGGAATATTCTTATTTTTCTTTAAAATAGCCATATTTTCATCGCTGATGCCACGACCATGACGAACGGATTCCATTGTTGAAAAGGCAACTTCTGGCTTAACGCCCCAGTGAATTAAGTCCATCATGATGTTGTCACGACAACCAATTACATTTTTCAGTTTGCAAATTCCTTGATTGATTAAGTCCTCAGCATTTCCTAGCCATACATCAGTCCCATGGGACAAACCTGAAATCTGTAATAATTCAGAAAATGTCGTTGGCTTAGTCTCCTCAAGCATTCCTCTAACAAAACGGGTACCAAATTCTGGAACACCCAAAGTTCCAGTTTCTGATTGAATCTGCTCTGGAGTAACACCTAAAATATCAGGACTAGAAAATAATGACATGACTCCAGGGTCATCGGGTGGAATAGTCAATGGATCAATCCCAGACAAATCCTGCAAGTGACGAATCATAGTTGGATCATCATGTCCCAGAATATCAAACTTCAAAATATTATCATGAATAGAGTGGAAGTCATAGTGAGTAATCAACCAAGCGGCATTTACATCATCGGCTGGATACGATACCGGCGTAAAATCGTAAATGTCCATATCATCGGGCACTACAACAATTCCTGCAGGGTGTTGACCAGTAGTTCTTTTGACACCACGGACACCAGCTGCCAAACGGTCTAATTCCGCATTTCTTAGCTTTAAATCATGCTCTTCATCGTAGTGTTTAGCATAACCGTAAGCAGTCTTATCCGCAACAGTCGCAATCGTTCCAGCACGATATGAATTATCTGGTCCAAACATTACTCGAATAAAATTATGGGCTACTGGTTGATAGTCACCTGAGAAGTTCAAATCGATATCAGGAACCTTATCGCCGTGAAATCCTAAGAAAGTCGCAAATGGGATATCTTGTCCATCTTTAACTAATGGAGTTCCACATTTTGGACAATCTTTATCAGGCAAGTCAAAACCAGAACCATATTCCCCATTTTCAAAGAATTGTGAATACTTACAGTTAGGACAACGATAGTGTGGAGCTAACGGATTAACTTCAGTAATTCCTGACATCGTTGCTACTAGACTAGAGCCAACAGAACCACGAGAACCTACCAAATAGCCATCTTTATTTGACTTAGCTACTAAACGCTGAGAAATCAAGTAAATAACCGCATAACCATTCGAAATAATGGAATTTAATTCCAAATCTATTCGATCCTTAACAATCTTCGGTAATGGCTTACCATATAATTCATAAGCCTTATCATAGGTCAACTTCTTCATTTCTTCATCGGCATGTTCAATATGTGGTGGGTATAACCCATCTTTAATTGGCTGAATTTCTGACAATTCATCAGCAATTTTATTGGTATTGTCAATAACAATTTTCTTAGCCACATCTTCGCCTAAGAATGAAAATGCATCTAGCATTTCCTGTGTTGAATAGAAATGCAAATCTGGCTGTGGCTTATTTCGACTAGGGTTTGATCTCTGAGCCGCAATCAAGATTTTACGATAAATAGCGTCCTTTTGGTCAACGTAGTGGGCATCGCTAGTTGCAACTACAGGCTTATTTAATTCCTTCCCTAATTTAATAATATTTTCAATAATTTCATGTAATTGATCTTCATCCTTAATCAAACCATCAGCAATTAATTGCGAATAGGTTGCTGGAGGTTGAACTTCAAGATAATCATAAAATTTAGCTTTTTCTCTTGCTTCGTCGTAACCTTTTTGCATCATTGCGATAAAGACATCGCCTTGCCAACAACCAGAACCATAAAGTAAACCATCATGCAAACGAGCCAAATCTGACTTCGGCGTACGAGGAATACGGAAAAAGTCCTTCGTGCTGGCAATTGATACTAATTTGTAAAGATTCTTTAATCCAGCTTGATCCTTTGCCAAAACTGTCATATGGGAAGGACGGGCTCGTTTATAAACTTCACCATGTGCTGCATAGCCATTCAAATTATTCAAATTATTTTCATGATACTTTTTATTAAAAGCATCTAACAATTTAAACATTAAATAGCCAGTTGCTTCAGCATCCTGATTTGCCCGGTGATGGTGTTCCAAGGAAACATTATACTTCTTAGCTAATGAATCTAAAGTATGGCGACTCTGCTCTGGATGTAGTAAACGCGATACTTCAAGTGTATCAACTACTGGCTGAGTAATTTCTTTTAGCCCTGCACGTCTTAATGCTGCATTAACAAACCCAACATCAAATTGAACGTTATGTCCACACAGTGGTCGATCGCCATAAAAGTCTTGGAATTGCTTAATGACAACTGCTTCATCATCGGCTGCGCCAACCATTTCATCTGTAATTGAAGTCAAATTAATAGTTTGCTCACTTAAAGGATGGTGCGGATTAATGAACTTATCAAAGCGTTCAAGCACTTCTCCGTTCTTCATCTTAACCGCACCAATCTCGATAATTGTGTCGTAAACAGATGACAACCCCGTAGTTTCAACGTCAAAAATTACAAACTCGCGGTCTTCATAGGTCATCGGTGCAGGATTCAAAACTAGTAAAGCATGATCATCAATCATATTAGCTTCTACACCATACAATATTTTCATGTCCAGTGCTTTACCACTGCTATATGCTTCAGGGAATGATTGAACATCACCATGATCGGTAATCGCAATTGCCTTTTGTCCAAACTTCTTAGCAGTTTTAATAAAGTCCGTCGGAGTATTAGTTGCGTCAACCTGACTCATATTAGTATGAACATGTAGTTCAACTCGTTTAGGCTCACCTTCGTATTTTTCAGTTCGCCCAACATGCTCGACAGTCTCTAAGCTACTAATATTAAAAACTACATCATGTATATATTGATCATCAGCAACTGACCCCTGCATTTTAGCCCAAGTTCCTGGTTTAATTGCAGATAGCTCTTCAATTTCATCTTTATTAGAAACAAATTTCTTAAATGCAATTGAATCACTATAATCCGTAATTTCGCCAGAAAAAATGATTGCACCAGATTTAAGCTCACGAGTTTCAACATTAAAAATATTTCCCTCAATTACTACATTACGTACGCCATCTTCCAGCTCTTTAATTTGTGTAATTGGAGCATTTTCATCTAATTTACGTTTACCATAATTAGTACGTCTAGTTGGATACTGTTTAGGTTGTTGCGGTTTAGGTTTGTCTGGCGTCTTCTCAAAGACTTCCTGCATGCTTTTTTCATGCTCTTGTTGCAACTCCTGCAAACTTTCTAAATTGTTTTTAGAACTTGTCTGATCCAGCTGAGTTATAAATTTCAAATTAAAGAAGCCATAATCACGCATCTTTTCAGCTAAATCATCTAAAGCCTTCTGCTCAATTAAACCATCAATCACATTATTATCAACTGGAATAACCCAGCGGCCATCAACTTTTTTAGGTTTTTGGCCAGCCAAAAATTCACGAGCCACAGGTTGCAAAATATTTGAATTTTGAACTACATAATGCCAATAATCTGGTAAATATTGATCAGAACCATCAGCTGTTCCAACATAAAATCTTACATTTACAAAAGAAGAAAAAGTTTCTTCTACAGCTTTTCTTAATGCTACATAGGTGTCATACATCAAGGGAGTATCAAAAAAAACGTGGATATCCCACCTGTGTTCTTTAGCGTAAACATCCACGTTTTCAATTTTCCCTTTTTGTAGAAGCGCATTGTCTTCAAAACTATCAGGAAATTGAACCTGTTTGAGCAATTTTAAGAAAAGATCGTTTTTATTTGCCACAAAAATTATCCTAACTCTTGATTTACAAACTTATCTAATTCATCAATTGACATTTCGGTTGCTTTGTCATCAGTTGGTCGCTTAACTTCAACAATGCCATCAGCAGCCTTCTTACCAATCGTAATTCTAATTGGTGCACCGACTAAATCTGCATCAGCAAACTTAACACCAGCACGCTCTTTACGATCATCGTATAAAACATCATACTTTTCACTGAATTTCTTTTCAAGTTTTTCAGCTAATTCAGTTTGATCTTCTTTATTCATCTTCATTTGAACAATATGTATTGCAAATGGAGCGATTTCCTTTGGCCATGCAACACCACGTTCAGTTAAGTGTTGTTCAACAGCTGCTGATAACATTCTAGTAACGCCAATACCGTATGAACCCATGATGACAGGCTTTGCTTTACCATTTTGATCTAAGAAATCTGCACCCATGGTCTTAGTGTAATAAGTACCCAACTTGAAAATGTGACCAACTTCAATTGAAGTAGTGAACTTAAGCGGTAAATGATCAACAGGATCTGGTTCACCTTCGTTAGCAGTCCGAATATCAGCAAATTCATCCACCTTGAAATCACGGTCTAAGTTAGCATTTTCAAATTGATAATCGGTTTCACCTGCACCAACTACAACGTTGTAAAGATTCTTAACAGTTTCATCTGCAATAATCTTATCAGCCCAATCTGCATTAACAGGACCAACGCCACCCTTTTCACTACCAGTGATTTCCTTTAAATCAGCAGTATTTGCTTCATGAACCTCATCAGCGTCAAGGATATGACCCAACTTAACCTCATTAATTTGCTTGTCACCACGGATTAATACTAAAACTTTTTGGTCATCAGCAATGTATAAAATACTTTTAACAATTCTAGTAGCTGGTACATCGAGGAATTTAGCTAATTTTTCAATTGTATCGCAGCCTGGCGTAGCTACCTTAGTTAATTGCTTAGCATCTTCTGGTTCTTGCTTGAAAGTATCAATACTCTTAGCCATTTCAAGGTTGGCAGCATATGTTCCTTTTTCATTAGTAGCAATTGTATCCTCACCGATAGCAGCAGGGGCTTGAAATTCAGTAGAGTTTTTACCTCCCATTGTACCTGAGTCAGCAATTACAGGGTGAACAGTAACACCGGCACGTTTAAAGATACGCTTATATGCATTTTTTTGATCATCAAATTGTTCATCCAATTGATCACGAGTTGCAGCAAAACTGTAACCATCAAGCATTACAAATTCACGCCCACGAAGAAGGCCAAAACGAGGTCTATTCTCATCACGAAACTTAGTCTGAATTTGATACAAAGCAAGTGGCATTTGTTTGTAACTCTTTAAGTTCTTAGCAATAATTTCGGTAAAAGTTTCTTCATGTGTAGGTCCAAGCAAGCTTTCACGTCCATGACGATCTTTTAACTTGAACATTTCTGCACCATATTTCTTGTAACGGCCACTTTCTTGCCACAAAGTTGCAGGAAGTAAATGAGGCATAATCATTTCTGGAACATTAATTTTATCCATTTCTTGTTCAATGATTCCCTCAGCCTTGCGTAAAACACGGTAGCCTAATGGAAGATAAGCATAAACTCCAGCTGTGACTTGACGAATATACCCACCTCTAATCATCAGCTTATGACTTTCAGCCACTGCATCTGATGGTGCTTCCTTCAAAGTTGGCATAAAAAATTTTGATTGACGCATTCTTATCTCCTAAAGTAAAAAATATAATTATTTAATAAAATAGCGATAGATATCGTTACCTGTAACTGCAATAATTAAAACTAATAATAAGCCGAAACCAATTAATTCAACAATTGCCTCATGTTCTTCAGAAATCGGTTTACCGCGAACTAATTCAATTAAGTTCAATAAAAGTTTACCACCATCAAGCCCAGGAATTGGAATTAAATTGACAATTCCCAAATTAATCGAAATCATTCCTAAAAAGGCTAATACATAAGTAAAGCCCATTTGTGAAACTTGTGAAGTTTGAGAATAAATTCCAACTGGACCTGATAATTTATTCAAACTAAAGTGGCTAAATAAGTTACCTACGGCTCTGAAAATCAGACCGGTAGTTGAAATAGCTGTATCCCAGCCACGTTTTAATTTAACAACTGCATTCTCATTGCTCTTAGCTACAATACCAATTTGATAAACTGTTTGTTTTTGAATTTTATGAGCTTTTGGCTTAACTGTAACTTTCCTAATTTGACCATTTTTCTTTAATTCAAAGTGTAAGACCTTGCCTTTACTTTGATTAATCTGCTGTGACACTTGATCAAAATTATTAATCTTTTGTCCATTAATTGCCACAATCTGATCACCAGTCACAATTTTTGCATCACGCGCTGGTGAATTAGCCTGAGTTGATCCAACTGTAGTTGTTGCTGGACCTGGAACTGTAAATGTCCAGATTAAAAATACTACAAACCCAAGAAGAATGTTCATAAAAGGTCCAGCAAAATTAGTTGCCAACTTTTGCCAAACATTAGCTTGATTAAATTGTGTATCTCGAGGCGCAATAATTAATTCAGTTCCGTTTTTTTCAATAATAGTTGCATCATGAGCTACGTGATAAGTTACTGGATCATTTTCATCGCCATTTTCGTAACCCTTAATTATTAAATCGTCTACTAGATCAGCCTTTGTTACTTGAACGGGAATTCCTTCAATTGGTATTTCGCTTTCTGAAGCATCAATTCTCACTACTTCATTTTGTTCATTCAATTGTAAAACAACCGTCATACCAGGATCCAGCTTGCTTTCATCGTCAGCGCCTGCTAAACGAACATACCCACCAAGTGGTAACCAACGAATGGTATAAGTGGTGGGGTTACGTCTAATTTGAAAAAGCTTTGGACCCATTCCAATTGAGAATTCTCTAACCAAAATACCTGACTTTTTGGCTACGATAAAATGCCCAAATTCATGGACAAATACCAATATACCAAAGACGACGATAAAGATTAGTATACCCTTCAATAAAAAATTCTCCTAATGAACAATACCTAAAATTGTAGCCACTACTGGCAATACAAACAGCATACTATCAAAGCGATCCAGGATACCACCATGACCCGGCAAAATCTTTCCGGAATCTTTCACACCATAGAAACGCTTGTAAGCTGATTCAACTAAATCACCCATTTGACCAACAATTGATAAGAAAAAGGCCAGAATAATCATCGTTAATTCAGATACACCAAAGTTAATACCCAAGCTGCCAAGAATTGCCATATAGATGGCACTACAAATTAAGGCACAAACAACTGCACCGATCGAGCCCTCCCATGTTTTATTAGGACTAATAACTGGCCATAATTTATGTTTTCCAATCTTACGTCCAATCATGTAGGCACCGATATCAGTGGACCAAACAACAACAAAAACACAACCCAGCAATGCTAAACCGTTTTGTGGGTATGCTCTAATGGCTGCCATATAGTGAAAACCTATTCCAATGTAAAGTGCAGCCAAAATATATACACCTACATCATCAAAAGTGGTTTTATTCTTTGAAAGAACAGTCCAGGTCAAGAACAACATAATAATTCCATAAAACACACCTAATTTAGTGATATTTGAAGGAAATACTTTAAAGAATGAGTCTGGAACTGTCCAGGTTAAAGTTGCAAGTAAGGCTAACAAAAAATTAAAAGAAACTAAGATTTGTTTCTTCATTAAAAAGATTTCGCTAATGCCAACTGCTGCGAATAATACAGTCAGCCAATCCATCCAAAGGCCACCTGCGAGCACAATTGGAATAAAAAGACATAAGGCAATAATTGCCGTAATTGTACGTTGTTTCATATTTAACTATCCGATTCGTCTACTTTACCAAAGCGCCGGTTACGGTGCTTATAATCTTCTACAAATTTTTTTAAATCATTTTCATCAAAATCTGGCCAATTTTTTTCGCTAAAGGCAAGTTCTGAATATGCTAATTGCCATAATAAGAAATTAGAAATTCGCTGTTCACCGGACGTTCTAATTAATAAATCCGGATCTTGATATGGACCAAAGTTTTTAGTCATCAAATGGTCTGAAATCATTTTTTCAGTAATTTCTTCGCTTTTTAGTGAACCAGCTTCAATCATTCCACCGAGCTCCTGCATAGCAGACGTAATTTCTCTTCTTGACCCGTAGTTAAAAGCAAAATTCAGAATTAAGCCTGTATTATTGGCCGTCTCTGACATTGCACGTTGAACAATGCGATAAGTCTTTTCAGGCAATTCATCCAAATAGCCCATGATATTTACCTTAACATTATTTTCCATCAATGTTGGCATGTATTTATCAAAAAAGCGAACAGGGAGGTTCATTAAGTAAGCTACTTCTTCTTTAGGACGAGCCCAATTCTCAGTAGAAAAAGCATAAAGTGTCAAAACTTTAATTCCTAATTTATCAGCAGCTAAAGTAATCCGCTCAACATTATCCATTCCCTCTCGATGGCCAACAAAACGAGGTCTATGCCTCTTTTTTGCCCAACGTCCATTACCATCCATAATAATGGCTAAATGATTTAATTCATTATCCTTATTACTCATCTTTAACCTTGAGTAATTTCCTTACGCTTTTCATCAGCAAGTTGGTCAATCTGCTTAGCAGCATCATCAGTTACTTTTTGTACTTGCTTTTCTAAGTTACGTTGTTCGTCTTCAGTAATATCACCATTCTTTTCATCTTTTTTCAAAGTATTCATGGCATCACGGCGAACATTTCTCACAGCAATTTTAGCTTCTTCCGCAAATTTTCCAACTTCTTTGGCAATTTCTTCTCTTCTTTCACCAGTGAGTTGAGGGATTACTAATCTAATTACCTTACCATCATTTGCCGGAGTTAATCCTAAGTTTGAAGCCAACAATGCATGTTCAATATCATCTAATGAATTTTGATCATATGGAGTAATAAGCAATACACGTGGTTCAGGAATGGTAATACTAGACATTTGAGTCAATGGAGTTGGTGCCCCATAGTATTCTACTTGGACATTATCAAGAAGAGCAGCGTTAGCAACACCTGCACGGATAGAAGCTAATCTCTTTTGATAAACCTTAATAGAATCCGTCATTTTAGTTTTTGCTTTTTCAATAGTTTCGTTATTCATTATTTATCACCTCTAATAACAGTACCAATATTTTCACCCAATACAACCTTCTTGATATTGCCTGGAGTATTAACGTTAAAGACAATTAATGGAATTTCAGTATCCATTGAAAGTGAACTTGCAGTTCTATCCATGACCTTCAAGTCTTTTGAAATTAAATCAAGTTGAGTTAATTCTGAGAACTTAGTTGCTGAAGGATCAGTCTTTGGATCAGCTGAGTAAACACCGTCAACACCGTTTTTAGCCATCAAAATTACATCAGCACCAATTTCAGCTGCACGAAGGGCTGCAGTAGTATCAGTTGAGAAGTATGGATTACCAGTACCACCACCAAAAATGACTACACGACCCTTTTCAAGGTGACGCAAAGCTCTTCTTCTAATGTAAGGCTCCGCAATCTGTCTCATTTCAATTGAAGTTTGCATTCTAGTAGGAACACCTATTTTTTCAAGACCATCTTGCAAAGCTAAACCATTCATGATAGTTGCTAACATACCCATGTAATCTGCTTGAGCACGTTCCATACCCAACTTAGCGCCAGTTTCACCACGCCACATGTTACCGCCACCACAGACGATACCAATTTCAACACCTAAATCATGAACTGATTTGATTTCTTTAGCTAAGTGACCAATTACAGTAGGATTAATCCCCGTACCCTTGTCACCTGCTAAAGCTTCACCTGATATTTTTAAAATGACACGTTTATATTTAACTTGACTCATAATGACCTCCTCTAATAGCTTTAATTATTCTACCATATCTAATGCCGCAATGTCTTTTAACACTTAAAACACTACAAAATTTTTACAAAAAAAGAAGGAGCACACGGTGTACTCCTCCTTTCTATGATAATTATGTAATAATGACTACTTCATTTGTTCACGAACTTCAGCAGCGAAGTCTTCTTGCTTCTTTTCGATACCTTCGCCAACTTCGTAACGTTGGAAAGCAACTAACTTAGCGCCTTTTTCCTTCAAAAATTCGCCAACAGTCTTGCTATCGTCCATAATGTAGTCTTGTGATAACACTGCAAATTGCTTGTCAACTTGAGTATTATCATCAATAAAGCGTTGCATCTTACCAGGAATAATTCTGTCCCAAATCTTTTCTGGCTTACCTTCTTCTTTAAGTTCAGCCTTGATGTCTTCCTTAGCCTTAGCCAAAACATCATCAGTTAATTGCTTAGCTGAACCGTAAACAAGGTGAGGTAATGGTTTCTTATGTACCAATGCACGACTTTCATTGTCTTGGTCAATCTTGTGGTTCATCACAGCTAATTGATCAGTGATAAATTGATCATCTAATTCGTCTGGTGAAATAACCTTAGGGCTCATAGCAGCGATGTGCATAGCCAAGTGCTTAGCAGTTGCAGCATCTGCACCTTCTAAAACAGTGATAACACCAATTTGGCCACCATTGTGTTGGTAAGCACCAAATTCTTGGTCGTCATTCTTTTCTTCTAAAGCAAAACGACGTAAAACAATCTTTTCACCAATTGTAGCAGTTGCGTTAACGAATGATTGGTCTAAAGTAGTACCATCAGCCATCTTCAATTCCTTAGCTGCTTCCATATCAGCTGGCTTACCTTCAGCAATAGTCTTAGTAGCTTCATTTACCAAGTTAACAAACTTGTCGTTTTGAGAAACAAAGTCAGTTTCTGAGTTAACTTCAGTAATAGCTGCCACATTACCATTAACGTAAACGCCAGTTAAACCTTCAGCTGCAACACGGTCAGCCTTCTTAGCTGCCTTAGCCATACCTTTATCACGAAGGTATTGAACAGCCTTATCCATGTCACCGTCAACTTCTACTAATGCCTTCTTAGCGTCCATAACGCCAGCACCAGTACGTTCACGTAATTCTTTAACTAATTTTGCAGTAATTTGTGCCATTAATAGATCCTCCTACGGAACTAATAGTAAAATCTAGTCTTCTGGGTTTTCTTCAGCGCTAACGATTTCTTCTGAACCGTCTGCATTTTCCTTGAAGTCAACTTCAACTGATTCATCATCTTGACCTTGTTGACCTTCAACAACAGCATCAGCCATAGCACCAGCAATCAAACGAATAGCACGAATAGCGTCATCGTTTGATGGAATAACTACGTCGATTGGGTCTGGATCAGTGTTGGTATCAACCATAGCTACAACTGGGATACCCAAAATGTTAGCTTCGTGAACAGCAATCTTTTCTTTCTTAGGGTCTACTACGAACAATACATCTGGAATTCTTGGCATATCTTCAATACCACCAAAGAATTTTTCAAGCTTGTCCATTTCCTTAGTTAAGAGAGCAACTTCCTTCTTTGGAAGAACATCAAAAGTACCATCTTCTGACATTTGCTTTAATTGCTTTAATCTCTTAATACGGCTTTGCATAGTTGACCAGTTAGTCAAAGTACCACCCAACCAACGTTGGTTTACGTAGTATTGACCTGCACGAGTTGCTTCTTCAGCAATTGAATCTTGAGCTTGCTTCTTAGTACCTACAAATAAGAAAACGCCACCGTCTTGGGCAACAGCCTTCATAAAGTTGTAAGCATCATCTAACATCTTGATAGTCTTTTGCAAATCAATGATGTAGATACCATTTCTTTGAGTGAAAATGTAAGGAGCCATCTTTGGGTTCCATCTTCTAGTTTGGTGACCAAAGTGGACACCAGCTTCAAGCAATTGCTTCATTGTAACAACGTCTGCCATATTTAAATTCCTCCTATGGTTTTATATCCTCTCAAGCGTTCATTTCATCATCTAACCACTACCCTGGGCACCACGATGATGATTGCTCTTGATGTGTTTTAAGTTTCATATGCTGACACAGCATACTCAAATATTCTACAAGAAAAGATTACAGTATGCAAGGATTAAAACTTTATATTATGCTCATGCAAAAATTTTTCCTTCCAAGCACGTGAATGATGTTTAAACCAATATTCTCGTTTCAAAGCTAAACGCTTATCGTCAAACTGTTCATGATAAATCATCCGTACAGGACGCCGTGTTTTAGTATACTTAGCTCCTTTTCCTAAATTGTGCATTTTCAAACGATGTTCTAAATCATTAGTAAAACCACCATAAAAACTGCCATCATTACACAGTAAGACATAAAAGTAATATTTACCCTGTGCTTCATGTTTAGCTTTGTCATCTGCAGTTTCTCGTGAGATTCGCTGTACTAATGGAGTGAAGTCGCCATTTGATTCATGAACTTCAACAGCATCTTTCAAAACAGTTCCATCAGTTCCAGTATGCTTGACGGCTTCTACAATAATTAAATTAGCATCTTCACCGCGATGTGGCACAAATGGCTGCACCATTTTGATGCTTAAGTCATGCTTCATACAATAATAAGCAATCTCACCTAAGCGCTCTGGCCGATGTACCATTAACATTTTGCCTTTCATTTTAAGTAAGCCACTAGCCACTTCAATTATTTGCTCTAAATTAATCAAAAGTTCATGGCGAGCAATTGCTTTTTTACGATCTGGATTAACTTCATGTCCCTTAGGTGCTTTAAAATATGGTGGATTAACTGTTACTACATCATAACTATCTTTCCGCAAAAAATGTCCTGCATTTAGCACATTATCCTGAAAAACTGAAATACGATTTTCCATCTCATTAAGCTTGACTGAACGAACTGCTTGAGAATAAACTTCGTTTTGAATTTCAATTGCATCATAATGGGCACGATTAAAATAAGCCATATAGATTGTAGCTGCACAATTTCCTGCACATAAATCAGCAACCTTATCTTTATCACGGATCAAGTCTTTAGCCCAATATGCTAAAAATAATGTATCCATTGAAAAACTAAAAGCCGTTTTATCTTGAATAATACGAAGATTATCGCTATACATGTAGTCAATTCGCTCATTATCTTTCAGATCTACCATAAAAATATTTGCCTTTCTCGTCATTATATTTTTATAATAGCTTACATCAAATGAAGGAATCAATGAGGAGACAATGTTTTACAAAATTATACGTCCGATTGTCCGTTTCATCGTTTGGGTGTTAAACGGTCATCTACACATTCATCATAAGGATCGCTTGCCTCAGGGCAATTATATTTTAGTAGCCCCCCACCGTACATGGTGGGAACCACTGCTTTTTGCACTAGGTGCTAGTCCAATGGAATTCATGTTTATGGCTAAAATTGAATTATTCAAAAATCCGGTTTTACGATTTATTCTTGATCATGCTCACGCTTTCCCAGTCGATCGAAATAACCCTGGACCATCAGCCTTAAAGATTCCAGTTAAGGGACTTAGAGAAGGAAAGTTATCATTAATTATCTTTCCTTCAGGCACGCGACATTCAGCTGAATTAAAAGGTGGAGTTTTATTAATTTCCAAAATGTCAAAAAAACCAATGGTACCTGTTGTCTACCAAGGCCCTTTAACTTTTAAAGGACTGCTTAAGCGCAAGCCATTAGAAGTTAACTTTGGTGATCCAATTACCATTGATCGTAAAACTAAACTAACCCATGAAAATGAACAAATTTTATTTCAACAACTTGAAGATGCTTGGAACAAATTAGATAAGGAAATGGATCCAAATTTCCACTACGTTGCTAAATAAGTAAAAATCAGTATAAAACAAATATTGCTTTATACTGATTTTTCTTTACCTGTGCAATTTAATATAAGTGTTAAAATAATTTTTAGGTTTTAAATATTGGAGGAAAAAGCAATTGTTAGAAAAAACTTTTTACAAAATGATGCTTAGTAAATCTTTCCCCTTTTCTGTTAAGGTAACCTACTGGGACGGTAAGAGCGAAGTTTATGGCAATGGTGATCCTGAAATTGAAATTGTTTTTAATGAAAAGATTCCAATGAGTGAAATCACTCGAAATGCTTCTCTAGCTTTGGGCGAAGGATTCATGGATAAAAAAATCGAAATTCATGGTAATATCCAAAAATTGCTTGTTGGTGCTTATGAAAGTGCTGATTCATTCATGCGTGCTTCTAAGTTCCGTAAGTTTATGCCTAAGCAAAAACACACGGAAAAGCAAAGCGAAGAAGATATTCAAAGCCACTACGACATTGGTAATGATTTCTACAAGATGTGGCTTGACCCAACAATGACCTATTCCTGCGCCCACTTCGAAGATGGCAATAAAGATGATCTTGAACAAGCTCAAATTGCAAAAGTACATCATATCTTAAACAAACTCCACCCACAAAAAGGCAAGACCCTACTTGATATCGGATGTGGCTGGGGAACTCTGATGCTTACTGCAGCTAAGGAATACGGTTTAAAAGTCACCGGTGTTACCTTAAGTGAGGAGCAATTTAAATTAGTTCAAAAGCGAATCTACGACGATAACTTACAAGATGTCGCAAAAGTTAGATTACAAGACCACCGTGAACTTGGTGATCAAAAATGGGATTACATTACTTCAGTGGGAATGTTTGAACATGTTGGTAAAGAAAACTTACCTAAATACTTTGCTGATGTCTACAAGTACCTTAACAAAGACGGTGTTGCATTAATCCATGGTATTACCCGTCAACAAGGTGGTGCCACTAATGCTTGGTTAAACAAGTATATTTTCCCTGGTGGCTACTTACCAGGCTTACCAGAAATTGTTACTGACATCATCGATTCAGGCCTACAAATTACTGATATGGAAACTCTTCGTCGTCATTATCAAAGAACCTTGGAAATTTGGGATAAGAACTTTAATGCCGTTCGTCCTGAAGTAGAAAAGAAATTTGGTGAAAGATTCTGTAGAATGTGGGATATGTACCTTAATGCTTGTGCTGCTAGTTTCGAGTCTGGTAACATCGACGTTATCCAATACCTATTGACAAAGGGACCATCAGGTAAAACTTTACCGATGACTCGTAAATATATGCTTGATAAATAATTACATATCAAAAATAGTCACTAGAAATTGAAATCCAGTGACTATTTTTTTATTCAATTTTACCAAATAGTAATCCGTTCTTCTGGATCAAGCCACATGCCATCAGTTGGCTTAACGTTAAATACATCATAGAATGCATTTTGACATTGAACCGGAATGTTTACTCTCGTTGGTTGTGGCGCATGGACATCCGTTTGAACTTCAGTCTTAATTGCCTCAGGGCGTTGTTTCTGCATCCAGCTACGAGCATAATTCTCAAACAAATCTTTCAAATCCGCCCCATCATTTTCCCCAGTTTGAACTACACAAGCAAGGCCAGCTAGATCAGCAATATTTTCACCAACAACCTGCTTACCATTAATCTTAGCAGGACCATATTGTAAGCCATCAAAAATATCAACCATTTGACCAACTCGTTTATTAAACTCAGCAAAATCTTTGTCAGTCCACCAATTGTTCATATTTCCATGTTCGTCGAATTTTGCTCCACTATTATCAAATGCATGTGATACTTCATGCCCAATAGTTGCACCAATTCCACCATAATTTGCACCACGAGATTGATTAATGTCATAAAATGGTGCCTGTAAAATTCCAGCTGGAAAGGTTAAGTCATTTCTTTGCGGATCATAGCACGCATTATTCAAATTACCTGGCATTAGCCAAACTGAACGGTCAACTGGCTTAGTTAACTTATTAAGCATATATTTCGTTCGTACAGTTGACATTGCCGCTTCATTTTCATACAAGCTCTTTTTCGGATCAACTTGTAATAAGTCAAAGATTTCTTCGATCTTGTCTGGGTAACCAATTTTTAAAACCAACGCCTTTAACTTAATCACAGCTTTCTTTTTGGTTTCAGCAGAAAGCCATTTATTAGCATTAATTCTTTCTTCATATACCTTAAGCATCCGTTGGATCATGTCTTCAACATCTTTTTTGGCTTTTGCCCCAAAATATTTTTGTCCATAAAAGATACCAACTACTTCATCAAAAGCACCATTAGCCAAACGATAAGCTTGCTTAATTTGTGATGGCAATTGTGGCGTACCAGTAACTGCTTGACCAAAAGGAAACGCAGCTTCACGAAAATCTTGTGACAATAATTTAGCTACGCTGTTAATGTATTTAACTAGCATCCATCCTTTAATCTCAGCAAAATTCCCTTCATTCAATAATTCTTCAGCATGATTGAGAAAACGTGGTTCCATAACGATAATTCGATCTGGCTTAACCGGTAAAATAGAATCCATGAAATCAGCCATGTCAAATGATTTAAATTTTTTAATAAAGTCAGCATATGTTACTGGATTATAAATTGCGGCATAATCTGACCATTCCTCAGTTGACTTAACTACCTTAGCTAATTTTTGATCAAAGGCCAAAGCGCTTTCAACATAAACTCGTGCTTCGCTTTTACCAATACCGGACATTGTCAGTAAGTTAATACTTTGGTCTTGAAGAGTATCCAAAAGTTGCTTAGCATCAGCAGTTTGATACGTCGTAGTATCTGGTAAGAATGTGCTTGGGCCACCAAAATGGAGTACGTTTACATCAGTGTTCTTCATATCGGCATCGACGTCAAATACAAACGGTAAAGCATATGGTCCCATAAACAAATCGGCAGCTTTTTGTTTAAAATCATTAAAATTATTTAAGGATATTAATTTTTGTAAATCCTTTTGAATAGGATTAGCTTTTTCTGCATCCCTCTTAGCAAAATCTTTTGCAATCTTATACAAAATAACTGCCTTATCAAAGTCTTTAATCTCAGGCATCTTTTCTTTGCCCGCCGCAATGTCCGCAAAGTCTTTCATTACTCGATCTTCGATTTTTTGGTCAAGCTCTGAATTGACACCAGCAGATGTCTTATCAGCAGGAATTTCTGCTTTAGATAGCCATTCTGAGTTAACAGCCAAGTATAAGTTATCTTGTGGCTTAGCATTTAAGTCTGGCTTAGAAACGTCGCCAGCTCCACCACGAACTGTAAAATATCTTTTCATTTTTGCTCCTTATAAATATTCATAATTATTTAATACTTTTTAACTATTATATCAAAAAAAGACGTTGCTACTACACAAACGTCCTGAAAAACAATTAGTTTTTATTTTCATTATTTTGCAAGGTATACAAATTATAGTAATAACCCTTTTGTGCAAGCAATTGATCATGCGTACCCCGTTCAATTATGCGTCCCTTGTCTAAAACAATAATTTGATCCGCATCGGCAATCGTAGAAAGACGGTGAGCAATAGCTAATGTCGTTCGACCCTTTCTCAGCCGCTTTAGTCCTTGCTGAATCAAAGTTTCAGTCTCGGTATCAACATTTGCTGTTGCCTCATCTAAAACCAAAATCTTAGGATCTGTGACTAAAGTTCGAGCGAAAGAAATTAACTGTCTTTGTCCCTGACTAAATTCTTCTCCGCCTTCAATCACTTTAGCATGATACTTACCCGGCATTCTTTCAATAAAGCGATCCGCTTGGACTGCCTTAGCGGCGTCTTTAATCTGATTATCAGTAATTTGATTATTATACAAACGAATGTTAGATGAAATATCTCCATAAAACATAAACGGTTCTTGCAATACCAAGCCAAGTTTTTTTCTTAATTCTTCTTTAGGATATTTACGAATATTAACGTCATCAATCAAGATTTCACCTTGACCGAATTCGTAAAAACGCATCATCACGTTAATAATCGAGCTCTTCCCTGACCCAGTATGACCAACAATTCCTAAAGTTTCACCTGGATTAACTACGAAAGAAATATCATGTAAAATTTCATGCTTGCCATCATAAGAAAAGCTTACATGTTTAAACTCAATTTTTCCTTTAGTAATCGTCAATCCTTTTTGAGCATCCTGCTGTGGTTCATATTGGGTATCATCAAGAATCCGAAAAATCCGCTTTCCTGCAACAATCCCATCTTGGAAAAAGGTCATTTGATCCATCACAGTTGAAATAGGATTAAAAAGTTGCGAAATGTATTGTGAAAAGGCATAGACTACACCAGCTGGAACAAAAGTTTCACGTAATGGAAAACCAAAGTACATTAATGAAATGGCTAAAGCTAACGAATAAAGCAGCGATGTCAATGGCGATAATAACAATGAATTTACTCGGATCATGTTGAAGCGTGTATTCATTAAACCACCATTTTCGCCTTCAAAATTATTAGTCATCCGTTTTTCTTGATTAAATTCTTGGATAACCGATACTCCTTCAATTGATTCATTTAAGTTAGCGTTAATTCGACTAAGACGCTCACGATAATTACGATAAAGACGTGAGCTTTTTTGCGAATAAAGCCAAACAACTAATAATAAAATCGGAATAAAGAGTAAAATCAACCACCCAGCAACTATATTAGTAGTAAACATCGCTACTAACGCAGTAATCACCGAAAAAGCACCAATCACAAAAGTTGATAGCACCGTCAAAAAATTACTCAAAGTCATCGTATCATTAGTAACTCTAGAAACAATTGAGCCCGCAGGAGTTTGATCAAAATAGCGCATCCCTAGCTTATGCAGTTTGCGGTACAATGCCCTTCTGACACTCTCTAGCGTTTTTTCTGATCCTAAAGCAAAGAAATATTGGTAAGTAAACTGAATTATTGCCTTTAAAATTGAGCCTAAAGCATAAAGAAAACCTGCAAACAAAATCACCTGCACTGTTGTGCTTTGATGCAATAGAAAGTGATCTAAGAAATATTGCAAGCCACGTGGCAAAAGAATATTAATTACACTAACAATAAATGCACCAACTAAAGCAACAATCATTTCAAATTTAAATTGCTTAACAAAGCCCATTAAACGCTTAAAAATATCAACTTGCTCTTTAAATGGTATCGCCTTAGACCAAACAGATTCATGCTGTTCTTCGTTATTATTCATCTGTATCTTCACCTACTTTCGCTTGTAATTCCTGTCTACGCCACATTTCCGCATACCATCCATCTGCAGCTAATAGTTGTTGATGATTACCACGTTCAACGATTTGACCATCCTTTAGAACCAAAATCAAATCAGCATCCATCACGGAAGTCAAACGGTGAGCCGCGATCATTGTAGTTTTATCAGCTCTCTCTTTTCTTAATGATGACAAAATCTCAGTTTCGGTCTTTGCGTCAACTGCTGACAATGCATCATCTAAAATCAAAATCTGACTATCTTTTAGCAATGCCCGAGCAATTGACATTCTCTGTCTTTGACCACCAGAAAGAGATAAGCCATTTTCGCCAACTAAAGTTTCATAGCCTTTAGGCATTTGCAAAACATCATCATGCAAATCACTCTTCTTGGCTGCAGCTGCAATATCATCCTTATCTACATTTTCAGAAGAGAAAGCAATATTTTTGCCGATACTAGTTGAAAACAAGAAATTATTTTGAGGAACGTAGGAGATCTGACTGAGTAATACCTTTAGTTGAATATTTCTAATATCTTTTCCATTCAGAGTAATTTGACCATCATACTGATCAAATTCTCGCAAAAGCAGTTGAATAATTGTGGTTTTACCCGCACCAACTCGACCAACTAACCCTAAAGTTTGCCCAGGTTTTAAAGTGAAATTGACTTGCTTTAAAACTGGAATATCTGGCTCATCTGGATATGCAAATGATTTAATGTCATATTTTAATTCACCTTGCAAATCTTGAGAAGTAATATTTGGATCTGCATGTGCATCAGTAATCAAAGGCCTTTCATCAAGTAACTTTTCTACACGGTCATAACTTGCACTACCACGCTCTAGAATATTAAACAAATAACCAATAGCAAACATTGGCCAAACCATGTTAGAAATATACGCGATAAAAGAAACCAACTGGCCAATTGATAAAATCTTGTTAGTTACTAATAGTCCCCCATAAATAATCGTGATCACATACGTAGTACCGATAATTATTGTTCCCAGTGGATCAAATAAGGAATCCCAGACAAAAACTTTTTTATTAATATTGATCGTTTCATCGACCATCTTGTCAAAAGCAGCAGTATCTTCTTTCCCTTGACCAAAAGTTTTGAGCACCTTAATCCCAGATACAGATTCCTGAGTTTTATTATTCAGCTTAGAGAATGCAGCCTGTGACTTATCAAAAGCATCATGTAAGTGATCACCTAATTTCCAAGCTCCCAATGCCAAAAACGGTAATGGTAATAAAGCTACAATAGTTAAACGCCAATCAACAAAAATGATCATGGCAATCATTGTTGAAAGTCCCATAACTAAAGAATCAACCAATGTTAAAACGCCATCACCAGCAACGTTCTGAATGGCAGAAACGTCATTAGTAGCATGAGCCATTAAATCTCCGGTTCGATGACGCTGATAAAAAGTCCGATCCATCACCATAAAATGATCAAATAACTTTGAACGCATTTGGCGCTCTAATTCTGCTGCGCCGCCCCAAATTTGTTTACGCCAAAAATAGCGCAAAATATAAAGTGTGAATGCAGCGGCCACGACAGCAATGATCAACATTCCATATTGTCCCCAAGAGATGTGACCTTGATCCAATTGATCGGCCATTAAGCCTAATACACGGGGCGGTACCAAGTTAGCTAAAGAAGTTAACGCCAAAAAGGTAATGCCTATGATATAACGTTTTTTCTCAGCCTTAAAAAACCACCCTAACTTACTAAATATTCCCATATTTCACCTCATTCTTAAAAGTGCACAAAAAAGACGAAGGAAATCCTTCGCCTTTTCTAACAAAACTAATTAAATTAATTACTTTTGTTGGTGCTTCATCATGTTCATTACTTGATGTACCTTCTTATTTGAAGGCTTTTGACCCATTTGGGACATCATAGCAACGATCATATCTTCACTAATAGGAGGATTTTCCTTAAAGTACTTCTTCATGTAAGCTCTTGCACCGTAAAAACCTGCTACAGCGCCAATCAAGAGCGCAATGATAATTAAAAAAATTGCTAAACCTAAATTCATATTAAATCCTCCATCTAACTAACATTTATATCTTATCATAGTTCTCTAACTTTTTGAAAGAACTAATTAATCTTTTCTAAGTCCTTTTCTTCTTTGTGCTCGCTTGGCACGTTCTGAGGTAACTTCCTTGCCATTCTTGTCTAAGATGACCATGTTTTCAACATCTTGCTTAAAGGCAGCTCTAAAGTTAGCTAAAAATTTCTTATGTAGTTCTTTTCTTTCAGCTTCTTCCTCTGGAGTTAAGCCTTCCTTTTCTTTCTTATGGTAAAGTTCGTTGATTCGATCAGTTACCTTTTTTTCTTCTTCTTTGCTCATTGCATCTTTATTATCCATAATAATTCCACCTCACATTAACACTCATTAGTCTACCCTATTTTATGTCATAAAAAAAGTATAACTTCTTAAGAACGCCTGTTTGATAATATTGACATTATCTGGTAGAATTAGGTTATAATATTAAGTACCATAAATACAAACGGAGAATTAAAAATGCCAAGAAAAACAAGCGATAAAAAGCAACTAGAAATTTTGCAATATATTTACGATACAGTTGAGAAACGGAGCATTCCACCTACAGTTAGAGAAATCTGTTCTGCAGTTGGTCTTTCTTCTACTTCCACTGTCCATGGTCATTTAGCTCGCCTTGAAAGAAAGGGCTGGCTAGTAAAAGACGCTACAAAACCTCGTGCTTTGGAAATTACCCGTGAAGGTAAAAAAGAGTTAGGTATCAAGCCAAAGGAAATTCCAGTTATCGGTGTGGTTACTGCAGGACAACCAATTCTGGCAGTTGAAGATATTGATGACTACTTTCCACTCCCACCAGACTTAAAAAGTGATGCTGGTGAACTCTTTATGCTCAAAGTCCACGGTGAAAGTATGATTAACGCTGGCATTTTAAACGGTGATAGCGTAATCGTACGCAAACAATCATCTGCCAACAATGGTGAAATCGTGGTGGCAATGACTGAAGAAAATGAAGCTACAGTTAAGCGTTTCTACAAAGAAAAGGATCACTACCGATTACAGCCAGAAAATGATACAATGGCTCCAATCATTTTACCTAAAGTTACAATTTTGGGTAAGGTAGTTAGCTTGTATCGTAATAACATTGACTAATTTCAATTTTGACCTAGATAATTTATCTAGGTCTTTCTTTATGCCAAAATTTCAGTTATTTTTTCTTCAAATAATGGTAACCATTTCTTTAGATAACCCGCACGAGTTGGATGAATTTCATCAGCCATATACAAAGCGTCTTGATGCTGAAAATCAGGATGATCGTATAAATCTAGAATCTCAACGTGACACTTTTGAGCCAGTTCGTGTACTCGTTCAACCATCTGTTTGTATAACGGATTAGCAAAATAAGGATTAGTATAAATTAAAATTGGACATTTCCACCTTGCTTGAGCCGTTGAAATCATATATTCCAAAGCTCCCGTAATGGTTTTGGTGTCAAAGTTTTGATTAGTAATTTTGCCTAGTTTTTTATTTTGATTTGCATCATTAGTTGAAAGTTGTAAGACAAAAACATCAGGTTGTGATTCGGTCAGCTCTTCTCTAAAACGAGCAACATAAGAATCGTTTGGCTTATAAGTATCTTCATCAACTAAGGTCGTACCATTTTCTGCATCTTTAATTGCAGCAACGCCATCACGCTTCCAAAGATAATCAACAAAGCTTTCACCCAAAGCGCCAAAACCAAAAGTAACAGAAGAACCCAAAAATAAAATTTTCTTACCTATCAAAGGACTCGCAACGGTTTGTACACTATTTAGACTATACTTACGACTATTTCCTGCTAAATAAGCAATATCAGTGTAATAACGTTGATGTAAAGCATGCTCATCTAGATCCATGCGTAATTCATTTAAAGCGATATCCGATAAATCATTATTTTGTCTAATTGGAATCAAAAAAGTTTCATTACTCATTTTCAGATTTTTCCTTTTCTACATACGGCTTGATTTTATCCCAATCTTTAATAATATCATCTGTTAGCTTGCGATTATAAAAAACAGCGGCAGGATGATATTCTGGGAAAATAGTGTATCTTTCTTTTGACCAAATATAGCCGTCTTTAGTTTCATTTAAACGTAAAATTGGTGTATTTTTAATTACTTGACCATGTTCAGCTGAAATCTTATGACCAGACCCCAAAAGACGTTCTAATCCCGTATTACCCAAGGCAACAATTAGTTTTGGTTGAGCATAGTCAATTTCAAAATCTAAGAAATGCGCATGAGCTAGAATCTCTTTTTTGGTTGGCTTACGATTGGGATATTTGATTACTTCTTTATTTTCACGCTTGCTAAAAACCTTTTTGATTGCAAAAGGTCGACTTCTCACAGCAGATGTAATATATACCTGATCACGTGTCAGACCAATCTGCTTCAATGATTTATCCAATTCCTTACCCGCATCCCCGCTAAAGGGAATATTATTAACAATTTCATTTCGACCAGGAGCTTCACCGACAATCATTAATAAAGGATGTTGGGGACCCGAGCCAGAATTAATTCCTTCTAGCTGCATGCCTTTAGATCGTTCTTTCACTTCGTCAATCAGTTTTTTCGGATAATCCATTTTTCCATCTTCTTTTAAATTTTTGTTTTACTCGACTTTACTGGGGACATTTACAAATGTGGATAACTATTATTTCTAACGCTAATTCCACATTTAATATTATTTTTTACAAAAATAGCTTCACAATAACAAATGCCTTTATATCAAGATTAGTAATAGATATCTGCCAGCTTTGTGATTTTTGTCTTAGTTTCACAACCGTTTCACGGTTGAATTTCTTCACAATCTTTTTTCATCATTACTACTATACAGCCATTTTATCATTGTGATCTTTTTAAAATAAAAGGCTATCACCTTCTATTAAGATAATAGTCCTTTATGATATCAGTTTAAAAGTATTACACACAGACTAATTATGCAACAGTGTCTGCAATATTAAATTAGTTGAACCGTGACGATAATCTAATGGTGATGCGCCATAGTCTTTTTCATTACCCAAATAAAGATAGTTTTTGGTACCTTTAACATGTAAATAAAGTTGAGGTGATTTTTCACCTTCTATTTTGGTTCTATCAACCGTTAGTTTAGCGCCAGCACGATAAAGCACCTTTTTATTTTGCTTAAATTTGGCAGTATACGCATATGCATCATTTATTAAAGAAACACTCACAGGTCCTTTATCCCACAACGTCTTACCATCTACTAAAGCAACGTCTGCCGCATTGATATATTGTGTTTTACTAATCTGAAAATAAGTATGATCACCTTGTTGAATTGCAGGTAAAGTCATCTTAGTTTTATTTTGATAATAATAAAATTGAGTATTAGCAGCCGCTTTCTTAGGTTTACCATAATAGTTTAAAACCGTGCCTTGCTTTAGATTTTTATTCTTGAATTGCTTGCCTGTTGCATCATAAATAGGTGCATTATTATTTAAAAACACGGTTCCCTTGCCATTCAAAGTAGTTACTTGGCTGGCATCAATATAACCGCCCTTACCAATATTAAATAATTGCTTAGGCGAATTATAGTATGGTACCTCAATTTTTGGTTTTTGTTTATTAGTAAAATAATTCTTGCCACCATTATAGCTAACTAATTTTTTACCATTTTTATCATAAATATAATTTTTCTTGTGCCGAAAATGTAACTTGACCGTATTTGTGTTACCAAGCCAGGTTAACACATCGCTTTCTTTAACATAGCCTCCTTTACCAATCGAATAGTAAAGCTTACCACCAATAATTCGACTAGTTGGCACAGGAATCCCAGCTGCAAAGCGCTGCTGAATAATATAAGTCTTGCCACTATATTTTAAATGAGTACCAGCTTTGATATTTTGATGATATTTCGAATTATAATTACCTGCACGATCATAAATTATTGGTGCTTTATTTACCTGGATTGTATTCTTAGCTGCTTGGGCTTTCTTCGTCGTTGCTTGTACCGTAGTCGTGATATTGGGAAAAGATAATATAGGTGCTACTGTCAATACGGTTGCTGCCACAAGTGCAAATTTGCAATTGAACTTCATTTATTTCACCTCATTCATTCCATAACTCCATCATAGCATTTTATATACAACTTTTGGGTAGAAAAAAAGCCAGTTCCACTGGAACTGACCTTTTTTATGATTGACGTTATGATTAACGACGTGCTTCAGCAATTCTTGCTGACTTGCCGTGACGTTCACGTAAGTAGTAAAGCTTAGCACGACGTACACGACCATGACGCTTAACTTCAACCTTAGCAACACGTGGGTCGTTAACTGGGAAGGTTCTTTCAACACCAACACCTGAAGCAATCTTACGAACTGTGTAAGTAGCACCGATGCCAGTACCCTTCTTCTTGATTACAACGCCTTCGAACAACTGAATACGTTCGTGAGTACCTTCAACAACACGTACATGAACAGTAACAGTGTCACCTGCACGGAATGCAGGAATATCGTCACGAAGTTGTTCTTTAGTTAATTCTTGAATTAATGGATCCATAATATACTTTTCTCCTTCTTCGGCATTCATCAACGTACCAACGCCAGCGGAACACCCCTAAACTTATTCATTGTGGTCACGCCACGATGAATAGTATATCAAGTAGAGCTTGCTTAATCAAGCTCTGCTTTAATATCTGCCAACATTTTCTTTTCTTCAGTTGTTAAAACTCGTTCTTTGAGCAAATCAGGTCGATGCAAATATGTTGTTCTAAGAGCCTCTTTATGCCGCCATTGTGCAATTTTTTGATGATTGCCACTAGTCAATATCTCTGGCACCTTTTGCCCTTCAAAATCTGCTGGACGCGTATATTGCGGATATTCTAACAACCCATGTGAAAAGCTTTCTTCAACTGGACTAGCTGCATTGCCCAAAATACCAGGTAAAAGTCTTACTGTAGCATCAATCATACTCATTGTTGGCAATTCACCACCAGTTAAAACATAATCACCGATTGAAACAGTTTCGTCAGCCAAGTCATAAACCCGCTGATCAAAGCCCTCGTAATGTCCGCAAATAAAGGTTAATTCATCTTCTTTGGCCCAGCTTTGCGCTATTTTTTCATTAAAAGTTTTACCTTGTGGTGCAGTAATAATTACCTTACCTGTGGATGGTAACGAGTCAAGTGCTTTTTTAATCGGCATAATTTGCAAAACCATCCCAGCGCCACCACCATAGGGCGTATCATCAACATGATGATGTACATCGGTAGTGAAATTACGAAAATTAACTAAATTAAGCTCCCATTTTTTATCTTCAAGCCCACGTCCCAACATTGAAACTTGCAAAGGAGCAAACATATCAGGAAAAAGTGTCAATACATTAATCTTCATCGCGTAAGCCCTCCAATAACTCAACATAGACTTTTTTATTAGCTACATCTACTTTTTTAACCACCGATGCAATATTAGGAATCCAATACTCTTTACCATTATCTTCATGGACTAGCCAAATATCATTAGCACCAGGCGATTCAATATCAGTGATTTTACCCAAGCGCTTACCGGATTCTTCATCAATGACATCACAGTCAAAGATGTCCTTATAATAATAAACGCCTTCAGGTAGTTCACCGCGGTCGGCTTCACTAACAACTAGTATTTTTCCTTTTAATTTTTCAGCTTGATCAATATCAGTAATCTCTGCAAATTGAACTAACCAAAATTGCTTAAAAGGTCTACTCTTGGCCACAGTTAAAACTTGAGAAGTTTCACCTTTGATTGCCAAATGCATCCCTATAGCAAAACGATCTTCAGGGAAATCAGTAATTATACTAACTTTAACTTCACCATTCAAACCGTGCGTAGTTAAAATCCGAGCAACATCGTAATATTCCATTTTTTCTCCTTTAGGTATAAAAAAAGCTTGAAGCACACGGCATCAAGCTCTTAATTAATAGCAAAATTACTTATTGTATTTTGCATCGTGCAACTTAGCCATCAAGCCAGCACCTGAAAGAAGTGATCTAACAGTGTCTGAAGGTTGTGCACCTTTTTGTAACCATTCAAAGATCTTGTCTTCGTCAAGCTTCAATTCCTTTGGTTGTGAAACTGGGTTGTAGTAACCAACTTGTTCGATGAAGCGACCATCACGTGGCATACGTGAGTCTGCAACAACGATTCTGTAAAATGGCTTTCTCTTGGCACCAGCACGGTGCATACGAATTTTAACTGACATAAATTAATTTCCTCCTAAAACTTAACGATTAATAATATACCACCAAACTTAACAGGTGTAAAGTATTTTTCCTTAACAGTTTATTTTTTAAGAATGGAATCTTTTTACCTTGCGTAAACGCTTCTTCTTATTTTTCTTGAAATTCTTGTTCATTCGGCGCATTGCCATCTTAGCCATTGGCGAATCCATTCCAGGCAAATTGCTCAAGCCCTTCATATTTCCTTTAGACATTTTACTCATCATGTCGCGCATTTGCTTAAACTGCTTAATCATCCTATTGACTTCAACTACAGGACGACCTGAACCAGCAGCTATTCTTCGGCGACGGCTTGGATTAAGCATATCAGGATTTTCTCGTTCCTCAGGAGTCATTGAATAAACAATTGCTTCAGTATGATCAATTTGCTTTTGATCAACATTTAGATTCTTTAATTGCGGATTATTAGATAGTCCCGGAATCATCTTCATGATTTGGTCAAGAGGCCCCATTTTTTGAACTTGTTGCAATTGATCAACAAAATCATTGAAGTCAAAAGTATTTTCCCGCATCTTTTCAGCGACTTTTTCAGCTTCCTTAGCATCATAATCTTGTTGGGCTTTTTCAATTAAGGAAAGCATGTCACCCATACCTAAAATTCTGGATGCCATTCTATCTGGATGGAAAACATCTAAATCGCTTAATTTTTCACCTTGACCAGTAAATAAGATCGGCTTACCAGTTACCGCACGAATTGAAAGAGCTGCACCACCACGAGTATCACCATCTAACTTAGTCAAAATCACGCCCGTAACATCAAGGCGTTCGTCAAAGCCTTTGGCTACATCTGTTGCCGCCTGACCAGTCATGGCATCAACGACTAAAAGAATGTTATCAGGATGGGTTACTTTCTTTACCCGCTCTAATTCTTCCATTAAAGGTTCATCGATTTCTAAACGACCAGCTGTATCGATCAAAACATAGTCATTCTTGTTCTTTTCAGCCTCTGCAAGTCCATCTTGAACAATTTTAGCTACGTCTTTTTCTCCGTCTTCACTATATACTGGAACTTTTAACTGATCACCAATTTGTTTCAATTGATCAACAGCAGCCGGACGATAAATATCGCCAGCTATCAACAGCGGACGGGCCTTTTCGGTCTTTTGCAAATGATAGGCTAATTTACCCACAGTCGTAGTCTTACCAGTTCCCTGCAAACCAACCATCATAATGATAGTTGGAATATGCTTAGACTTGTTTAAAGGAACTGCTTCTTCACCCATCATCTTCGTTAACTGTTCATTAACGATCTTAATTACTTGTTGACCTGGGTTTAAACTTTCCTGAACTTCCTTGCCAAGGGCTTCTTTCTTAATGGTTTTAATAAAGTCCTTAACGACCTTAAAGTTAACGTCGGCTTCTAACAAAGCAAGTCGAATTTCACGACTAGCCTTATTAATATCTTCTTCTGAGACCTTACCTTTGCCAGTTAAATTTTTTAATGCTTTTTGAATTCTTTCACTTAAATTTTCAAAAGCCATGGGCTATTCTCCCCTCAATTGATTTAATAAATTGGTTATTTCTTTTTTAGCAGCTTCACTATCACCATTATCTAAAGATAAAAGCGTATCTGCCAAGACATCTTCAACCTGATTGTTGTCGCGCTTCATATGCAATTTCTCTTCATAGTTCTGAAGAATTTTACTTGAGCGCTTGAGATTATCATAGACAGCCTGACGAGATACTTGATGATTAGCAGCTATTTCGCCTAGAGACAAATCATTGTAGTAATAGTCTTCAAAATAAGATTGTTGCCCCTGGGTTAATAAAGAGCCATAGTAGGCATATAAATCGCCTAGCTCCTCGTTTTTAGTTAGTTCATCCATTGATTTTCACCAGTCTTTAGTATAACAAAGGTCATAAGCTAGTGCTAGATTAACCTATCTTAGATAACAATTTCTAAAAAAAGTGGAATTTCAAATATGTAATAGTTGATTTTTTAACGTACTTTTAATTATAATTAGATGAATATATTTTAACATAAGGAGGAAGTTGCGTTGTGAATCTTTGGCAGAGAATGAACAGTAAAGAAGATCCACGCGTCTATGAAAATAAAGATGGACACCTGGTGCGCTCATTAAAAGTAAAGGACTTCTTAGCTCTAGGTGTTGGAACAATCGTCTCCGCTTCAATTTTCACTCTACCTGGTGAAGTTGCAGCTAAGCATACCGGCCCTGCAGTAGCGATTTCCTTTATTTTAGCAGCAATCGCTGCTGGTTTAGTGGCTTTTGCCTATGCAGAAATGGCTGCTGCAATGCCATTTGCAGGATCAGCTTATTCATGGATCAACGTAGTTTTAGGAGAATTCTGGGGTTGGGTAGCAGGATGGGCCCTTCTAGCAGAATATTTCATTGCTTTGGCTTTCGTCGGTTCGGGGCTTTCTGCTAACTTTAGAGCTCTAATCGCACCATTAGGTTGGAAACTACCCGCGTCATTATCTAACGCCTTTGGCAATAACGGTGGTATTATTGATATCATTTCTTTAGTTTCAATCTTGTTAGTTGCCTTATTAATTGGTCATGGTGTTTCAAGGGCAGCTCGCGTTGAAAATGCCTTAGTTGTATTAAAGGTGTTAGCCATTCTACTCTTTATTGCCGTTGGCGTTTTTGCAATTAAAAAAGTTAACTTCACCCCATTTATACCGAAATACAAGATGACTGCTAACGGTCCATTCGGTGGCTGGCAAGGAATCTATGCTGGTGTTTCAATGATTTTCTTATCTTACATTGGCTTTGATTCAATCGCCGCTAACTCAGCTGAGGCAATTAATCCACAAAAAACTATGCCTCGCAGCATTTTAGGCTCACTTGCTATTGCTGTTACTTTATTTGTCGGAGTTAGTTTAGTTTTAATTGGAATTATGCCTTATCAGAAGTATGCTAATTCCGCTGAACCAGTGGGTTTAGCCTTACGGTTTGCTGGTCATCCAATTGTTGCCATCATTGTCCAAACCATTGCTGTTTTAGGGATGTTCACTGCTTTGATTGGGATGAGTATGGCCGGTTCAAGATTGATCTATTCATTTGGCCGTGACGAGATGCTTCCTAAATGGCTGGGCAAGTTGAATGCAGATCGTCGACCTAATAATGCTTTATGGACATTAACAATCGTAGCAATTTTACTTGGAGCATTTTTCCCCTTCTCCATGTTGTCACAATTGGTTTCAGCTGGTACTTTAATTGCTTTTATGTTTGTTTCTTTAGGTATTTATAAGTTGCGTCCACGTGAAGGAAAAGACATTGATGATCCTTCATTCAAGATGCCATTTTATCCAGTTTTACCTGCTTTAGGTTTCATGGCTGCTTTAATTGTCTTCTTAGGGCTTGACTACCAAGCTAAATTTTATGCTGGTATTTGGTTTATTTTAGGCTTAATCATTTACTTTAGCTATGGTGTTCGTCATTCAATTTTAAATAAGCAAAATAAATAAAATTAATCTAAATACAGTTAAAAAGATCTGCATTTTGCAGATCTTTTTTCGTACCATTATTTTTTCAATACAATTCCTTCATAGAGTTTTACTACGCGTGGTGCTAGTTAAATCGTTCTAGACAATAAGCCAAATTATAAGCTAAAATTGCAATTTCCAACCGGCTTTGAAAGCCTATCAGACTACGTGCT
>QWCX01000014.1_pt1 | contig 63756 bp, 86 predicted proteins | sample 1972661 | NCBI WGS metagenome assembly QWCX01 (sample SAMN09866697, study PRJNA288562) | Human vaginal metagenome isolate pre1_vaginal, whole genome shotgun... | isolation source: vagina | host: Homo sapiens | place: USA: California
GGTTCAGGACACCTTAGAATCCTACTTTGATTAAATAAATAATTAAAAAATCAATTTACGAGAAAGATCTATTTACACAAAAGATTTGACAGTTTCTTGTTAGCACTTACATCCATCGTCAAAGATAGCTTTGTAATTTGAACTTTATTCTTTAAAATTAACTTTTCGCAAATTGGTTAAGAAATACTGTTTTTTATTTTGGTCAAATCGATCACCTTGAACCTTGACTCCTAGTAAATAAATATCTCCTTCTTTTAAAATAGAGCCAAATTTTTCATAAGCCGGTGGAAAAATAATAATTTCTTGTTCGCTAGATGTATCAGCAAAACTAGCAAAAGCCATTGTTTTTCCATTTTTGGTCCTAATTTGCTTTAACTTCATTAATTTACCCACGCTAATACCACTATCATTTAACTGAAATTGATTCAATGGTCTAGCGTTAAATTTTTGTGCATATTTTTGTACAGCTATTAGAGGAGTAGTTGTTGTAGTAAAGCCTAAAGCTTTCTCTTCCATTTCTGCTTTTTGGGCAGCAGTCGGTGGCTCAGCAGGCTTAAGTGGTGCATCCCCCAGAATCTCAGATAAAGACATATTTTGTCCCGTTAATTGCACATTAGCAATTACATCTTTGCAGTTAAGCAATAACTCATTGCGATTATCTTCGATTGAGTCAAATGCTCCAGCCATAATCAATGCTTCAATTGCGTCTACTTGTAAGAACTTAGCATCGATTCTACGCAAAAAATCATTAAAAGACTTATACGGTTTAGTATTGGCAGCTATTTCCTTAGCAAAATCAAGACGTAATCCTTTAATTGCTTTTAAACCAACTAAAATCTTGCCATCTTGTAAAGTATAGTCTAATTGGCTGTGATTGATATCAGGCGGCAAAATACGAACTCCAGCTTCCTGAGCTTGCATCGAATAGCTTTGCGCTTTAGCAGACGTTGATGAATTGAGCATCGCTGTGTAAAATGCAGCAGGATAATGAACCTTCAAATAAGCTAGCCAAAAGGCAATCTTGGTATATGCCACCGCGTGTGAACGGTTAAAACCATAGTTAGCAAATTGCTCTATATAATGATAAACTCGCTCACCTACTTCTTTAGGATGACCTTTTTTGACCGTACCAGCAATAAATTTTCCACGTTCTTGCTCAATGACATTCTGATTCTTTTTAGACATCGCACGTCGTAAAATATCGGCTTCACCCAATGAAAATCCTGCCAGGATTTGAGCTGTTTGCATGACTTGTTCCTGATAAACCAAAATTCCATAAGTTGATTGTAAAATTTGCTTTAAACTGGGATCAGGATAATGCACAGTAGCCGTACCATTTTTTCTTGCAACAAATGCGTCAATATTTTGCATTGGACCTGGACGGTATAAAGCGTTCACCGCTACTAGGTCCTCAAAATTGTCGGGATGCAATTTACGCAAAACACCACGAATCCCACCAGATTCAAATTGGAAGACTGCATCTGTTTTACCTTGTTGAAACAGTTCCATTGTTTTGGGATCATTTAACGGAATTGTATTAGGATCTAGCTTTACACCTTGCTGCCGCACTAAAGCTAAAATATTGCCTAAAACTGTCAAATTGCGCAATCCCAAAAAGTCGATCTTTAGCAAACCTAATGATTCAACATATTTTTTGGTTTGCTGAGTTACAGGAATGCCGAAAGGACCAGCCTGCAATCCCGAAATGCCAGCAATCGAATCATCACTAATCACCAATCCAGCCGCATGAATAGAATAATGCCTTGGCAATCCCTCAAGTCCTAAAGCAGTCTTAAATAACAATTTATTCTCAGGCGTTGCATCAACCAATAATCTTAGTTCTCTAGACTCTTGATATGCTTTTTTTAATCCCATTTTATCTTTAGAGTACGGGATTGCGTGAGTCCACTTAGTGATTTCTGGTCCTGTTAAGCCAAAAACCCGGCCAACGTCTCTTAATACTTGTTTAGCAGCCATTGTACCAAAAGTCAAAATTTGAGCAGCATGATCCATGCCATACTTTTGATACATATACTTAATTACTGTATTCCGTTGAATATCAGGAATGTCCAGATCAATATCAGGCATCTCATGACGAGCCGGATTTAAAAAACGCTCAAACAGTAAATTATATTGGATGGGATCAACTTCAGTGATACGCAAAGAGTATGAAACCAGTGAACCACAAGCTGAACCACGTCCTGGACCAGTAGTAATTTTTACTCGGTGACAATAGTTAATTACATCCCATACAATCAAAAAATAATCATCGAACCCCATCTGATTGATGACTCGTAATTCATAATTTAATCTTTTCTGATACTCGGCTGGAATACTTTTTTGACCAAAGCGCGCTTGTAAACCAGTTTGAGCCAAATAACGCAAATATTCTTCTGAAGTCGGAAACTTATCTTGATGATATTTAGGTAAGACCGGTTTTTGAAAGATCACTTCAGCATTACATTTCTGAGCAATTTTCCAAGTATTATTAATTGCATCATCCAAGTCATATTGATGATAGCGTTCTAAAACATTTTGTGCAGAATCTAAATAATGCGAACCAGCTTGCTTAGCTAGTGGCAATATATCTTGCAATTTATCTCCCTTAGCAATCGCACGCAAAGTTTTTTGTAAAAATTGCTCACGTGGCCGTAAATATTGACTATCTTCCACTGCAACTAAAGATAATTCAAATTGCTTAGCTAATCCACGGACATAATCAATGTAATCTATACTTGCTTTTGAAGCATATACACCCAAATAAAGATCAAACGTTAACTTCTTTAGTTGGCGAACATAATCACTGCCTAATGCCTGATTTGTATCATGCAGCGCCATTAATTCACTTTTTAGATTAGCTGGTACGATAATCAACAAATCATCTAAATATTTGGTTAATTCATTCAGCGTTAAGACCTTATCGTTTTGCCCATTTTCCGTTAACAAATTTACCGCGCTAGAAAGTCGCAATAAATTATGATAGCCCTTATTTGTTTTGGCAAAAACTAGCAAATCATATTTTTGGGTGCTATCAACCAAACCATTTAAACGCAGTTGCATCCCAAGAAGTGGTTTAATTCCCGCCTTTTTAGCCAACTCATAAAAATTGACCAAACCATAAGTCACGTTCACGTCGGCTAAACCAACCACAGGATAGCCCTTCTCTTTAGCGTCTTTTATCAAATCACTTACCTTGGTTGGACTACTTAAAAGCGTAAAGGAGCTTATGTTTTGAAGTGCTGCTACTTGCATAAATTAACCACCTTTCGTCATTACAAACATTAAATTAAGTATACCAAATTGAACCAATCAGGTTTGAATTTGCGCTTCATTTTTGATAAAATCTTACACGAAAGAAGGAATCATTATGGGTCGTTATATCATCACAACTGTATGGAGCGTAATCTACATGTTAGTTGTAGGCTTTATTGCTGGTCCTTTAACCCGAAGTGCTTCATTCAACGGCACAGATTTAAGAAATTGTGTAATCGTTGGGATCATTTTTGGTATTCTTTTCTCAGCAATTATTGCGACTATTACTGCTCGTTCACACAAAGATAATAGTAAATACAGTAAGTTAAAATAATTATTCAATCTATTCAAAAAAGACGTGAGATGTTTTTATTCTCACGTCTTTTTCGTTTGGTTTAGTAAAACTTATAATTCTTTTTTGTATCTACTTCGACTGGTCCATGAGTCAAATATTCGCTAAACATTTGTACATAGTCCTTATCCAAAGTGGTTTCAATTTTGTCCATACTATATTCAGGATAAAATCCCCCACCCATAGCACGATAGTTGTTAACTGCTAAATGATAAATCTGATCATCTTTGATTGGCTTACCGTGCAAAGTTAGTTTAGTCAGCCGTTCACCTACTGGTCTGGATAAATCCGCTTCATATTCGACTGGATAAAAGACGTCAAAATGATACAACATTGGCTTAGGCTTAATCCATCGATCAATAAAGCCAATGTTTCCTGCTTCATCTTTCTTCAAAAAGCCAGCAGAGTGCTCAATAATATGACGTAATTCTTTACCAGTCAGCTTCACACGACACAACTGATTAGCATACGGATAATTTAACAAAACATCTCTCATAGTAATGGTCTTATCAAATCCCTTAGCAGTCTCACTCATCACTGCAGTTGCCGAAACATCAGCTTTAGTAAACCATAATTGCATTTGCTGGATTAAATTAATAAATGGCGCGCCTTCTATTCTGCCTTTCATTGCATTTTCAATTCGAGCAGGTTTATCTAAATGTGCAATTGGTTGATCTAGCCATTTTTGTGTTCTTTTATCCAAGTCAGATACAATATCAACAATTACAGGATCAGGATCATAATCTTTAGTGTCAATCAACTTAGTGGACATTGATTTGATTTTCTTAGTATCATCATCAATATCAAGAACCACTTCAGCTACAGCTTCACCGCGATAACCTGGTTGAACAATAGCAGTATCGCGTGTAACCAAATTTAAGCGCCGATGCTGGTGACCTGTCAATAGGACATCAACTTCTGGAATTTTGGTTAAAATCTGATAACCTTCATTTTCACCACGATTAGGTTCAGTCGCCTTACCAGTTTCAGGATCACTTTCAAAGCCACCATGATACATCACAGCTAAAATATCAACCTGAGGGCGTAATATTTTGGCATAATGCTTAATTTTTTCGTAAGCAGAGGCAAACTTTAAGCCTTTTACATTTTCTTTAGGTTCCCAATGTGGGATATATTGCGTTGTAATCCCCAATAAACCAATCTTTAAGCCATTTCTCTTGATAATAGTGTATTCTCTACCAAAAAATGGAACTTCTGTTTCTGCATCCAGTACATTATCATTAATGATTGGTGCCTCATTGTTATCAACATAGTAGCTTAAATAATCTAATCCAAAGTTAAAATCATGGTTACCTAAACAGCGAGCATCATACCCCACTGCATTATAAGCTTGCGTAAAAATACGTAAATCACTATAATCGCCAGTTGAATGAGCATAGGAAGCAAGTGGTGAGCCTTGCAAACAATCACCTGCATCGGTAACTACAACATTGTTATCACCATACTTTTTCTTTTCAGATTTAATAACTGAGCTAACTCTACTCAAACTAAAAGGAGCATGATAGTCGGTTTTATTTTGGTAATCAGTTGGCAATAAAAATCCATGTGTATCACTAGAATGTAAAAATACTAAATACATGTTTGTTCTCCTATATTATTATTGTGCGTTAACTAAAGCATTTATCACCAATTTAATGGTTAATATGCTCACTGTTTGTTAGTTTTATTTAGCCATTTTTTAGTATTGTTTTCAACTACAAATTACTACGTCTTTCTTCAATATACTTTTCAATTTGTTCTAAATCAGCTTCAGTAGCAAAATTTAAAATGAAGCTCTTTGTTGTTGAACGTTTATTAATGTAAAGCTTACGAGCCTTATTTTTATCATCCCACCTTTTATTTGCTTTTTTTCTTGCTTCACTTAATTCTGCCATTAGAATCTCACTCCTAACCATAATAAAATTCTTAAAACCAAAAAGGTAAATGCGCTAGTATAAATTGCTTTCGTTAAAAATTTGTCCCAATTAATTTTTTTCATTTGTATTTTCTCCTATTCTAAATTAAGATATATGAAATAGAGGATTTCAATCCCCTATTCCTATTATTTATTTTGTTTAAAAGCTAAAGCTTGATTCCAAATAATTGAAGGATTGTTGCGAGATTTGCAAGTAACTCAATAATCCAAAAAGTTGTTTTAAGAATCAGCTTTAGCTTTTTCTTTCTGCGGTAGGCTTTCCGCATATTTGTCACCTCCTAGCTCCGATTCCTTTAACCTCCTTTCACTATATAATACACGCAAAAGCGTGTAATGTAAATAAATACTTCTAAAAAAACACGCAAAAAAGACCGCTCTGGGACAATGATCCTAGGGCGGTCTTTGCGATATTTGGAGCTTTTACAACTCCTTTTATTCAATTATTTTTAAAAATTCGGCGGGTACCCATTGTTTGTCAGTGCCCAGCTTATAACATTTCATGCCTTTAATTGTCTTCACATTAAAATATTTCCAGCGTGTATTTGTCTTAATGTACTTGCCAGTGTAATGACCGTTTTCGTCCATCAGTTGAATCATCCAGTTAGGATTGTGGCTGATTACTGGCGCATATACGAAACCTGTTTTCTTTTCTGACTTCTGTTCCTTTTGCGTTCCAGAATTGTGGGAATCCTTGGTGGACATGGATTTTTTCTGTACCTTTTTTATACTATCAGTAATCAACTCTTTTAAGGTGATGTTACCGTCCACACCTAAGCCACACCAATTATCAGTAAATTGCCATACAGCTACACCATCCATAGAAGGAAAGTAATTGAAATCTGGTTTGCTGGTTGCACCACTGCAAGGATAGGCAGCTACCCAGATGCAAGTACCATAATTTTTAATTACTTTAGCTACATCAACATATTGTCTAAGGATTGATACACTAGAATATAAGCCAACTTTATAGCCAGCACTATGACATATTTTCATAAATGCCAAAATTGCTCTTGTGTTAGCTGACTTATCACCAACAACGGAATTACCGTCACCAGTTTCCCAGTCCAACCACAAATAGCGCTTCTTGCTAATGTTAAGTTTCTTAGCACGAGCTACAAAGAAACTAGCTTCCGCTTTAGCACGACTAACCGAATTACTGAAAGTAGCAAAGTGGTAGCCATGTAGGTACATATGATTAGCATGAACTGACTTAATTTGTGTGCTTGCTTTTGGGTTAAAATAACTTGTCCCTTCAGTTAGCTTAACAATTACTTGACGTGCTCCAGCGTGCTTATATGTGCTCATGCTGGACGGTTGATAATTAGCCACATCAACAACATAATCTCTACTTGCCATTTACAGTCACGTCCTTATTTTCTGCTGGTGCAGTTTCTTCAGGCTTTGGCAATTGATCAACTGGTTGCATGATGTCTTTTTCATCCACATCTTGAGCTACAGCAGGATCTTTTTCCATTTCTTCAGCATCTGCCAAATGCATAGCGGCTACAGCCTTTTCAAGAGCGCCGTAGATCATGTTAGCTGTCACATCATTGATACCCATGTAGTGTAAAGCCTGATTAATCAATTCATAACCCATTTGACGCTTTTCCTTACTAGTACCACCCAAGAACTCTACTTCATGGACAGCATTAGTTGCGATCTTACCTAAAACATCATAGGCTTGACCAGCACGGGTTGTGCGGTTAATTTTTGCCTTGTTGCGAGCATAGGCACCCGCAATTACAGCGATGATATAGCTTGCTACAGTAATTCCCACTTCAATCCAATCTTTAATCGTCATTTTTTGTCCAATTCCTTTCTTAATCTATCATTTTCTCTCGTTAATTGATCAATCCGCTCGGTTAATGTTTTATTACGTTTAGCTAAGCGGTCGTTCTCATCTTCCTTACTACCTCTTTTATAGCTTAAAAGCACAGTCAAAATAGCCGCAGCGTAAGGCATTATAGCTTGCAAAAGTGAACCAATGTCATGCAAGCTAACCACCTCCTATCTGTGCGTATCTCTGTTTCTGGCTACATTTAAAATCACTAGAACCATCACAAAACATAGTGAAGCAGTTACACCCATACTAGACACCCCTGCAAATTGCATGTGTTCCCATGCTAAAAAGCCTAGCAAGGTATAAAAGGCGGCAGATACAGCTAGCAAAAACGTAATTATCCAGTTGCTATGTCGATTAATAGCTGCATAAATAAAGAATGCGATCCCAATGATTAGAAAAATCCAATCAGCACGATCGTCATTCATTAAATTTCTAAATTGTGGTGGCCAGAAAAAGAAGTGTTCGTTTGTCAGTAGATCATAGCTTACTAAACAATTAGAAATTCCAAGAATCACATACCAGCTATTCTTGAACAGGTTGTGAATCGTTTGCTTGATCATGAATATCACCCGCGGTTCCTGGTGTTTCAGTATCAGGTTGTTTCTCCTCTGCAGGGGATGCAGTAGCTTGGGCGTAGTCTTGGCCAGTGATTTCTTTGTAATCGGTCTTGGTAATCGCACCTGATTGGACAAAATTCCCGATTGGTTGTCCCCAGTCATATGACTGCTTAACTAAAGACCGCATTGCAGCAAATGACTTTGAAAAATCAAAATTGAAATTAAACATTATTTGTCACCTTCTTTGTTAGTATCAGTATTAGTGGTTGCTTGCTTTTGCATACTTGCCGCAAATTGTGAAAGTTGCTGAACTGCTGGAAGCAACTGACCTAGTACAACAGTTGTTTGATCTTGTCCTTGCTGAATGGCTTCAATTTTTTGTGACAAGCCTTTTGCATCTTGGTTATCGGCTTGTAAATCTTTAACCGTTTGCTTCAGATCATTAAATTCTTTTTCCTTGGCTTCTTCGCTTTTATCTACCCATTCGCCTTTGCCCCAGTCAAATTTCGGAGTCTTGCACTTGCTTGGGTCGTACTGTGGCAAAGCAGGAACAAATGGCCATTGTGGATGTGTTAGCTTGCGTGTGTATTCAATCGGCCCTTCACAGTCTACTTGCACACCTTGAAGCATGCCTGAAATGTAAACCAAATTGGTTCCTTCACCTGGTAAGACGTCATTTAAAGTCTTAGGCTTTTGTTCGGTATTACCGCTTTGGCCATTGCTGGCCACATTTTGTTGTTCGGATTCTGCACCTTGTACAGGTGTGTTTGCTGTTTCTTCTGTCATAATTTTTCCTTTCTGTAGCTAGTGATTTTTTGTATCAAAAAGACCGCTGGTGGCGGTCTTGAATTATTCTGTTTCATTTTTTCTATCCTATTATCTTCCATTCACTCCATGTGAGCGGACTTCCTGATCTAGTTCGATATGCAATTTGGTTTTTACATCCCCAACCAATTTCGAACCAGTTGTATTCGTCTACATTGAATTGGATATAAAGTGCATAGATGTCAAAATTTGCTGGTGCATTTTTCAACTTATGACCATTAGTCCAAATTTTTGAGAACTTATCATTTAAGTCAAAATTATCATCTTTAATAATTTTGAACCTACGATTTAGAGAATCCAGCATGTCTTCAGTATCCAATGGGCTTGGGCTCCACGGAGTTGCTACAGGTCCTTTTTAGTGCTTCAATTTCATCTAGTATATCCAATGGGTTTGGACTCCACGGAGTTGCTACAGGTCCTTTTTCAAGCTTCAAATTTGTCAAATATATTGAACCGCCTGGTATAAGCTCTTGAGGTCCCCAGTGACCTAAGCTAATATCTGCTAAAGTCAACTGCTCAGGCAAAGCAAATGTAATGCTATATGAAGACCAAACATTAGATAATTTACTCTTAGTCATCCCATGTGGATTTCCACCGTGAGTATTTGTATAGCTAGAATACAATTCAAGCCCAAAGGACGAATTTTTCGGATCAGGTCCATTGTCTCTTGCAAGAAAGCTAACAGTATAAGTTCCTTTTTCCAAATGTAAGGGCTGCGTATATAAAAGCTTTGCTTCAGTAGAATTGTTACCCCATAAATGAGCAACTTTTTTAGTTTGAATGAATTCATGGTTGGAATCACTATTATGATTTGAAGCTGGTTCAAAATCACCTTTGCCTGGAGTATATTGCCAAGTAGCAAAATCATAGGTATTTCTAAAGAGATTAACTCCTCCACCAGCGAGATCAGGTAGGCTTAATAGCTTTTTATTATCAATGTAAATACTCATCTAAGCCACCTCCAAACTAGTGAAGGTGCCACGAAGCTTAGTATATAGGCTAGTGAGTACCCCCCCCCAATTTTATTCTTGAGATCATTAATCTGAGATTGTAGTGATTCTAAGTCAGTTTGTGTAGCAACTTTAATCCAATCAGTTGTAGGAACACCAATGCCATTACCAGGTGTAGTGAGCCAGCGGTTATATGTTCGTCCTTGAATAATCCATTGTTGTAAGATTTGACCATTATCGTGGTTATAGACGAGAACCGTAGCCCAGCGTCCCTCATTTATCTCAGCAGTTGGAAAATTTTTAGGGTTAGTTCCTCTAGTAACGTAAAAGCCTGATCGTAAAATATTATTCATATCATCAGCTGCACTTAATTCATGAAAATCAAATGGATTAAATTTGACTTTATCAATAAAAAGTTTACTCATAAAATCTCCTTTCTAGTCTAGTCATCCACGATGACAATTGGCGCTGATTGACTTGCTACCTGGTCTTCACTGGCAACATGCGCAATAAACTGTTTATTTTCTAGTGTTTGTAATCGGTTAGTCAATTGTGAATTTTCATTTTTAAGATTATCGTTTTCCTGTTTATAAGATTCTAATTGTGAACTTAAGGACTGAATTTGAGACTTGTCAGCCTTATTGTTTAAATCACTTGCATTAGCCTTGGTGTTGACCCTCCTAATCCCATAATCTTTAGACCACTAGCCTTTTTAGCCATAGCATCTTTAAACTGATCACCAGTCACAAACTTAGTAAGGTCCAGACTATCCAGCTGCTTAGCCATATCAGCCAGTTCTTGCTTGGTGTAATCAAGTTGCTGATCAAAGTCTTTTAGCGTGGATTGATCATTGCTGATGTTGGTCTTAATGTCGGCTAACTGTTTAGTAAAGTCAGCTAGTGTGGTAGACTTCCACGCATCGTAATCTGTTTGCAGAGCATCAATCTTAGCTTTAAAGTCAGCATTTGCTTGATTAATCGTAGCATCCCTTTGAGCGGTAATCTCCGCAATTGCATCATTTTTAGCTTTTTCAATTTGATCATGTTGTGCCTGTGCATCAGATTTAATTTTGGCCAGTTCTGCATCACTAGCAGATTGGTTGGCTTGGAGTTGCTGATCTGCTTTAGCCTGAATTTGATCATGCTGAGATTGAGTTTGAGAGTTAATTTCAGCAATCTTTGACGCATAACTTCCGAAATGGTCTTAGATTGCGCCTGCCAGTCAGCCTTCAATTTATCAAAATCAGCCTTGCGAGCGTTAAAGTCGTTAGTCCAACTCTGAATCAAGCCATTTTCTTGATTGTGCAAAGCTTGCAACTGATTTCGCATATCAGTCAGTTCATTAGCTACGTCTCTTTGCCCATTAGAAATAGCCTGATTGATTTTATCAGTCAGGCTATTGATTAGGTTTTGTGTTTGAGTTTCAGTGTTCTTGATTACGCCTTGATAGTGAGCTTGCAAAGCATCAAGCGTGGACGAATAGTTATCATCATTAACATGTAAAGTAGCACTTGGTATTACGACAAATCTAAAACTTACCGTTGTATCAAGTACTGTACCATCTGCACTTACGATATCAAACCATGCTGTACCGGATTCCGGATAAACTTGGTCTTGCAATGCATAAGAGAACTTGCCATTTTGGGGATCAGTCAAAGTGAATTTACCGCTTGTCGATGCTTTCCCATCGTCCACAACATACTTGCCAGAATCTTTTGACTCTGAAAAAACTATTTTTTTATCAGATAGGTCGTAAGGTGTTCCAGTTGCATCCACAACGATGACCGGCAAAATTTGGCCACGTTCTCCTTGTCCAATTTTCCTGATATAATCACCGACATTACTTGTTGTCTTGTTGGTTGTTAGTACTATTTGCGCTAGACTCATTTGCTTTCACCTTCTTTCTTAGCGCGGCGTTTTCAATTTTTAGCTTGTCATTTTCTTCTTTCAAAGAATCATTTACTTGTTTTTGTTCTTTAAGAGCAACCTGCAACTTTGCTACTTGAACATTAAGTGAAGCAATCATATTGCCAGTATTAATTGCTAGTGTTTCTGCCACTTTATCATTCATTTGATTCTCCTTATTGGACTCTATACCAGTGTTTATTGCCTGTAGGCGTATATAACTTCAATACATACATATGACCATCATTTCCGCCCATCATAGTACCAACGGCTTCAGTATAATGACCACTCTTAGGACCTAAACCACGATTGTATGCTTCAGTATAGTTAAGCATTCCCGCTTTAGATGAAGTACTATCCACATCTGTAGTAATTTGCCCTGGATTTGTCGAAATATCAGGAGTTGAAGGCACAGTGATATTCGTATAACCGTTTTTAAGATCATTAAAGGAATTCTGCCACTGTTGATTCATTTCTTGAAGGTCACTATCAAATACTAGACTTCCTAGATCAATTCCATCTAATGTGCCAGCTTCATCACTGCCCCAGTCATCATTACTACCAGGAATATATCTATAGTCATTCCTACCTTGTCCTGGTAAATCTCTCAGCTTACCCATATCAACGTTGTCAGAGCCTTTCCAAATCCAGTGCTTAGTACCTCTAATGGTTATCCAATCGGCAACCCAGGCACGTACCCAAGACTTGATTCTTCGATAAGCGTGCCCAGCAAAATTTCTTTGCGTCAAAACTTGATTGTCCTCATCATCCACAGTGATAGCACTAGGGTGAATTCGAGTGATATGACTACCACTAGTTGTTGCAAATTGTCCGGATGACATCATAGAAGCATAGTTATCTGAAGTCACCCAGATAACTCGCCCGTTTCTCCATGGGTTTAAAGTAGTACCTGGATTTTGTGTTCCAATATAAATTTTCATATTCATATTAGGATCTTCATTGACCAAGTTACCGTGCATAATCATTGCATCGATGTTCATTGCTTTTACATTTACGCCCTCAATCGAGTCAGCATAAAGTTTACCGCGTGAGTCCATACCGGTTAGCAATTTCTGAGAACGCTCATCATAAAACTCTAGTCCATTACCCCCAAACACCATCTTTCCGCCGTTACTACTTCTAGCAGTCAATTGTTGAGGTGCTTGCCAGTTAGGAATTGCCTGGATAATGCCTTCGCCCGGCTGATCAATCCAAGATTTAATATCTGAAGCATCATCATCTAATTGCTGGAAATGTTCTTCAAATTCTTTACGACTTTCAAGGAAAACATCCTTTAATTTATGCTCTTTTCCTTTATCATCTTTCCAGGTAACATCTTGCTGGATCATACCTAGCTCGCTCATCATCTTGTTTTCTTTTGCACGACGATCTGACTTTTCCGAATGCATCATATCTTCAAACCGGTTAAGCCAACCTTGAGTTCTTCGTGTGAAAGCACCGACAGCACTACTTGTTTGATCTTTAGCTTGTTGGAGTAACAGGTGTTGCCAGCTTTCAGGCAATCTACCTACTGTAATTTGCTTATAATGTTGAGCCAATCCATCCCAAACAAACCCATTAACTTCTTCTTTTTGATTAATATGATACTTGTCATACTTAACAGTTACATAGTCATAAAGACTCAATTGGGTCTTATTCGCATTTAAAGCAGACATTTCTTGATAAGAAATTGTATCTTGCACATCTATATGACCGTATTTGTGCTCGATGATATAGTTTTTACCTATATCTGTTACTTGCTTGATGTCATCTGCAGTAGCAACAAAAGTACCATCCGGTTGCTGTCCGGACAAATCTTGATCATCGTGCTTCAAGTATGAGCTGACATCCACAGTGTTGACCTTATCAATATTTGGATCATTGCCGAAGCCGTCTGCATATAAAGGCCCAACTTTTACAGTTACTTCATTATGTGAAGTATCAACATTTGGATTAGGATTCGAACTATCGTCATCGTTTGCATCTGGAGAAACCAAATCAGATTTATCAGAATCAATATTATCTTCAGGTAACCATCCAGTTTTACCAGCATAGGTCACTTCAACATAGGTCTTGCCATCTCCACCTTTAGCTTCATGACCATCAGCAACCAATTGAGTACCTGAAGGAATTGACCAGTTAAGAGCATTGTTTTTATCTGGAGTTGCATAAATTTCAACTTTGCTATGATCCTTTAGCCTATCTTTTAGAATTTGATCTGTACTTGAAGGCTTGATGGACCCATTTTCTTTATACTCAATCGATCCAGAACTTACCCAACCATACTTAGTATGGTGGTAAGTCTTCCCGCCTTGAACAATAGTCTTATCAATTTCTACTCTTCCGGTGTGGGCGTGTACAGTAACCTTCTTTTTCTTAGAAGCCCAGTATCTACCGGATTTATGGTTCTTAGAATTGCCACCTGTAGTCACTGTATGAGTAGTAGCAACCATCTTGTGATGTTTGCTATCCCAATGATACTTAGTTTGATTCTTTTTGATGTAGCCATAGCCGGAATTACTGTAGCTTTGATACGCACCGTTTTGCGTCAAAGACAAGTGAGGCCCGTAAAGCCACTGACCAGGACCAATTCGATACCACATATCACCGTTAGAATTGCGTTCCACCATATCATAGTGAATTGAGGTTCCGTTCTTTACAGTCCAACCAGGAATGCGAACGTGATCTGGTCCAATTTCTGGGGACTTATAGACATGGATTTCTCCACCTGGTTTATATGCAACTACTGCATTACCTGACATGCTTACACGCGAACCAGCTCCACTTGAGTCATTTGGATCCTGAGCCTGAACAGTAAGTGATCCTGTGATGTCGTTAACCATATAGCTACCAGATTTATCAAAACTGATCCATCTAGCATCCACAAAGCCGCCACCATCTTCTGGTGCGACAGGATACCAGTCATCACCGTTAACGGTATTAATTTGATATTTTCCATCTGATGTAAAATCGCCGTCATGAATTGGTGTACCAAGATGAAGCTTCATCCCCGTTGAAAGGGCACCAATTGCTTGATGACCTTCAACAGGTGAGTTAAAGATTTCAACCGTACCACCTGCTGCATAAATCCCAACGTTTGAGTAATCACTGGACCAGCTAGCCCAGCCATCCCAATCTGCTTTAGCAACAGCCTGACCTGGGATGTATTTTGCAATGAAAACAGCACCAGTCCACATATTTTCTGTTGAAATATCATGTTGAAACTCTGACATATTTTTGCCATAGTCAATGACAATTCCAGTATCCATGCCAGCATGTTCGCTATGATGAATTTCATTATTATCAAACTCCAATTCACCGCCATAAAGTCCTGGTATAGAGTTAACTGCCTGATCTCCTTCTTGATCTGGATTGATCAGAAGAGAACCAACCTGCTGAGCTCCTTCCACATTGACATTACTTACCTTTGACACTTTACTGTCAAAGATAATATCTTTAGCCGGAACCATTTGGTTTAAAGCTTGGTTCATGAAGTCTTGAGGTGATGCATTAACTAGTTGGAATCCGTCTGGTAAAGTACAGTCATTTAAAGTAGCCAACAAATGTTCAGCATTAACTACTACTTGATCAAGTTCTTGAGTCACATGGGTAATTTTGAATTTTTGATGTGGAAACTTGTATCCACAGTCTGCAAGAATCCAACGATCCTTTTGGATTTCCTCCATATGTATTCCATCACGCGGGTAAGTCATCTGCAAAGTTGGATATTGATTGAAATACCAAGCAACATCGCAAGTTAAGGCATCAGATAAAGCAAAGCCTGGAGTAGTAAAATCGCTATTAATGGATTTATATAAGTGAGGAAAAGATAGCAACTCATCATATTGGGTATAAATTATCTCTGGAATTTTACCAATTGTAACTTTCACTATATCAACCTCCTCCATCGTGGCATGTATTCTGCTTTAGTAATCGTTCCGCCTGACTCTGCAGTAATCGTGATAGTGTTTTTACCTGGCTGAAGCGTTGGAACACTTAGATTAGGCATTTTCACTTGATTGTTATAAAGCTTATTGTCCTTGTCGTAAGTGTCTTGCGTATCACCAGAAAGCCAAAATTCACCAGACATATTGTCAAACTCATAAGGCAAACCATTTACATATAAAATAAATGTCCCATTAGCAATAAAATGCCAGTTTGGAACAGCAATCCTAGATTCTTGGTTATAAACCGTACCAGTGTCCGGCAACGGAATATAATCAATTCCATCCACGCGATACTGAAAAGGTTCACAGTAAAATGGAATTGTACCGGTTGCATGGTAAGGATCACTCTCATCCCACTGCAGACTAAAAGGATCTTTTTGAATCGCGCCGTAAGCATACTCAGGATCAGCATCAAATTGTAAATATTGATACTTTCTTTGGGTCATGGTTACAGGTGAAGCCAACCAATCCGTCAGAGTCCGCTCATAGTCAAATTGAGAAACATTAGATGGTCGAACAGCATCAACAGTGAAAGTCTCAGTGACATTCTGATAAGAGTTATCATCTTGCAAAAAGTCACCGCTACGACCTTTGATGTGAGTAGCATCAAGGTCAGCTGTCGGGTGGACTAGATTAAACGGATATTGCACCGTAAAACCTAGATCACGCGAATTTTTGCCTTGAAAAATTAAACCTGAATACTCAACGCCCACTTAATCCCCTCCTTAGTTTGATCATTGCAGCTCTTTGTTCTGCCTTACTAAACGGCTCAACAACTTCCCACAAGGTTCTGCCCGCAGGAGTTGTGAGCTTGATGTTAGCAACAGAACTCTTATTAACCAATTGACGCAAAAGTAAAAGCACGGATTGTCTAAATTCGTGCTCTTCTTTTTGTTCTTTACTATCTATTTGATTTTGCTGTTGTCCAAAGGTGGTATTAGCTGAAAGAATTGCAATTGCCTTACCAATTAACTCCCACGCACGAGTTGACTTACTTGGAATTAATGGAATTGCCATTTCTGGTCCTGCCTCACCAAAAACACTTGGTGAATTTGCAATACCACCATTAGCAAAGCGTCTATGCCCTTGAGGACCAGAATGAAGCCAATCAAATTTACGATGTCCCCAAATAGTCGTCCAGCCAATAGAGTTACGCCAATCAGAGTTATTGAAAAATGCTAGCAATTCATCATATGGATTGTGAATATTGGTGTGACCAGCGACAGCAAAGGCTTTAAACGTCTGAGGAGTAAATTGCAAAGGTCCTTGAGCCTCATTACCGCCACTATTTACATCGTGAATTTGCTGTTTGATATTTCTGTTGCCTGATTCACTCATAGCAACACGCAAAACATCTTTTACAAATCCATCAGGTAAATGAACGTGCATTTTACGTGCAGCGGCTTCAATCATACTACCTGAAATAGAGTTAGCACCATTGAACTGCTCACCATACTTATCAGCAATTTTTTGAATAGTATGCCAGAACCCTTGACCAACTTGATTTTTAATCTGTTTTTGCAACCTATCGTTAGCTTTGACTTTAACAGCTTCTTTGGTATCTTCACTGCCTTCAGTATTAATGCCTTTAAAACGTCCAAAAGTAGCACCAGAGCCCACAGGTTGCATTCCAATAGGTCCACCATCATTAGGACCATATGCAGAGTAGTACATTCCACGACCTGCATAGATACCAACGTGAGTATCTGGAAGCCAGAAGACTGGATCGCCAGGTTTAGCTTCAGATTTAGATATTCTATGAGCATGATCCCATAAGCCAGCTACAGTTAAAGCCCAGCCATTAGGTTCGGCCCATTTAGCTCCATAATTGTTATATAAGGCTCTTGAAACCAAACTCGAACAGTCGGCAAAGAACTTGGACATTCTTTTGCTTTGACTATAGTGTTTGTTTTTACCTAACGTTTCTACTGCCTTAAGTAAACCACTTGCTGGACCTAAGTCATCATCGTTAACTTTGTCTTCAACCATTTTCCAAAGTTGAGACCACCAAGTTACGCCTTGATCTTTACTCTTAGAACGCATTCCTGAAGCTAATTCTTTCATAGCACCAGTTAAGCCAGAGACAGTACTAAACATTGAATTACCAGTTTTAGTAGGATTATTCCAGTTATGTTTAGCAATGTCATACAGTTTCTTTAGTGATAGTCCTGTACCATCAGCATAGTGTGGAAGCCCTAAGCGCTGCGTTTGAGCACCATTTAGAACACCCCAACCTTTTCTTAGCATTACTGGGACATAGTTACCCTTAGGTAAAATCACATCGTTTTGATCAGTAACAATAGCCTCTTGGCGTGGACCAGATTTAGCATCATTTACGATAGCTAAAGTGTCTTGAGTTAAGCGACCATTTGCATCAGTACCTTCAGCATAGCGAACTGGAGTAACACTCTTTACGGCTCTCTTAGAACCACCAAAGTCAGAAATAACGGAATCAATTTTGCCAATTGCAGAATTAAGAATTCTGATAACGTTATTTACTCCACGACCAGCGGCACTTCTCATATTTGTCCAAAAATGACTAAATGATTTATAAACACCGCTTTGTAATGAACTCCAATCATGTTTGAACTTCTTAGAAAAGCTACTCAAAGAATGAAGCATACTGCTTTGACTAGTCTTAGAACTGTGTTCCATGTTCGACCACATGGACTTAAATTCTTTTTGTGCAGTTTTTACCATGGCTTTTAAGTCCTTTTCAAACTTTTTAACCATAGAATTAAACTGCTTAGCAAAATTGCCTTTGCCCTTTAAAGATTTAACGGCTTCTTCTGCTTGCTTTGCAATAGCTTTACCAAACTTGTCTTTTTTAGAAGCCTTACTTAAAGAATCAATTCTCTTATGAACAAAAGTTATATTTTTTTGTAAAGACTTAAGTCCTTTAGTTCCTGAAGTCCTTACTCTAACTTTGTGAGTCTTGCCTTTAATTTTATTAGCTGCTTTAGCTAACTTTCTTAAAGAAGTAAGTCCAGAAGTTTTAACGATAACCTTATGACTGCTACCTTTGACCTTATCAACAGATTTTGCCAATGAAACAACTGCTTTAGTTCCTGAAGCTTTTGCAACCACCTTAATAGATTTGGACTTAATTCCTTTAAGTGCTTTAGACAAGCCGTTAATCGAACCTAAGCCGACAGTAGAAATCCTAGCAGAAACACCACTAGAAATTCTAGGTGTTGTAACTCTAGAAGAATATCTTCGTGTAGATGTTCTTCTTGCTGTAGTTGAACTTCTTTTATGAGTAGTTGTACGACGTCTAGTAGTAGACTTCTTCTTCTTTAAATTGGCAATTAATTTCTTGAATAGGTCTTTACTGATATAGACAGAATGTCCAATTCTTGACTTTGCACCAATAAGCAAGCCCTGATCAACGAGAACTTTACCAGCATGAGGATCTGGTTTTTTAGCAGCTTTTTTATCTGCAGAATATTTCTTAGTGAGTTTATTAAATTCTGCAGTAAGACGCTTAGCTTCATTACCATCCTTATGTTTCAAAGCATTAGAGATTTTATCTCCTAGCTTTTCTAGCTCTTTTTTGTCCTCAACAGCACGTTTCTTAGCCAGTTCATAATTTTTCTTCGAATACCTATGATCCTTAGATAAATGAACCGTACCACTTGCATAATGTAAAGCAGAGCCAAAATGTTTGGCCATATCATCCCCATTGATGATATCTTGACCTGGCATAAGCCAAATTGGGAGATTACGCTTAGCAGGAAAAGGAACAACCTCGCCATTAGTAATTAAGCCTTCACGATAATTATTACCTGGAGCATCATTAACAATAGCTGGAACCCCATAGCGACTACGCCAATCTGTTCCACCAGCTAAATGTAAATTGCCGACTTTTAACTTACCGGTAAAGAATTTTTGCACATTACCTGCAGCATCTTGAAGACCTTTGACAGTATCATCAAAAGTCTTAGTAATGCCTTTCCAAAGATCGGACCAAAACTTACCGATATTTTTGCCAAAATCTTTAAAGCCATCGAATACTTTGCCAAGACCACCGTGAGTAGATTTATTGAGCTTAGCATACATATCAGATGCATTAGTCCTAAGCCCCTTCCAAATACCAGCCGCAGTAGTCTTAATGTTTTTCCAGTTAGATGACCAGCGTTTTTTCTCAATTGCTAATTGAGTTTTGGCAGTTTGGCCAATCGCTTTGAACAAATTGCCATGATTCTTCTTAAGCCGTTTACTAAAACTACCAAAGTTTTTGATAGTTTCAGAATTAGCTTTTTTATTGATTTTTACGTAATTTTTAGCAAACTTTTCAGTACTACGCATGATTTGCTTAGTACCTTTAGAAGCATGCTTATAAGCTGAATCCCATGCCTTTTTAAAGTTCTTATTGACTGAATTCTTAAATCCAGTAATTGATTTCTTGGCTTTGTTTAAGCCACCCTTGATATTCTTAGCAACTCCATTAGCCCATTTTCTAAACTTGGGATTGTTCTTATAAAGTATGGTAGGAATACCAACAATCGGATTAACTGCAGTTAAAGCAAGTTCTTTAGAGTTCTTTTTAACAAAGGATTTACCTTTGTTTAAACTTTGGCCCAACTTCTTGCCAACGTCTGAACCCCATTTACCTATTTTGTTAAAAGTGTCATGGGTAGACCAACCTAAATTTTCTAAGCTCCAAAATTTTTTTGGCGGCTTATTTTTTTGCCAGCCCTTGGTAAAGTTGTTAACTGCTTGGCCGCCCCATTGCCCGGCATATTTACCAATAATTGCACCCACAGGAGCAAGCATTGGACCAACAACAGGTATCATGCTAGTTAAAGCACCACCAGCCACAGCACCGACAGCACCACCAATATCTTGACTACGTTTATCAGCAGAGTGACGGTCCTTAACAGCATTAATCACTTCAGGGGTTGCAACTGCGGCACCAGCTAAGGCACCAGTTGCTAGACGCTTACCCATGCTAAACTTTGTGGAAGCTTGAACAGCCTTAGAAATTGCTTGACCAATTTTAGTGCCTAAAGTAGTTGCTTTATCAATAATTGCCTTAGAGCCTTCAAGTAGTTTAGAGCCAATCCACTTACTAGCTTTACCAATACCTGTAGCACCTTTTTTCAAACCAGAAACAATATTTTTACCAGCTTGAGAAGCCCAACTAGTTAGTTTGCTGTTTTTAAGTACTTTAAAGCCATCTTGCAAATGATCTAATACTCTTTTAGTTAAGTCACCAAAATGAGCAAATGATCTTTCAGCACCTGTTAAATCATGAAAATCTTTTAAGCCAGTAAAACCAGCTCTTAAAGCTTTTACATTTTTGTATGCATTATAACTTCCACGAGCTATGCCAAGGAAGCCACCACCTAGTTTGCTGATTCCTTTAGCAGCTGCCATAGCAATAATAGCTTTACTAATCCATTGAATAGCAGTTTTATTCCTTGCTAAGCCATCAGTAGCCAATTTCAGAGTATGTAATGCATCCCCTGATTTCTTTCCATTTCCATGGACAATTCCTAAAGCTTTACCAATATTTTGGATGATTCCAGCAAAATATTTCCATACATCTTTGCCAATAGCTACGCCAATGGATACGACATCTTTAGTAATTCCAACTAAATCGGATTTATGCTTATCTAAAAATCCAATCATATTGGAAATTGCTTTACCAAGTTGTTGGGCACCATTCATAACTGCTTTAGAAGTCATGATATTCTTTAAAGCTTGTAAGCCACTAGTCTTTGCATTAAAAATTGGCTTAGTAAATTGCTGTTCCAATTTTTGACGAGCGACCTGCATTGACTTTAATGCACCAGCTTGAGTTTTGCCAAAACCTTTGAAAGCATCATCAGAATATTTGCTTGCACTAGCCATCCATTGCTGAAATTGCTTTTGTGTTACTTTACCAGTCTTAAGTAAAGCAATCATCTTAGATTGTGACATGCCAGCGCCTTTAGCTAATGCTTGCATAAATGTAGGTGCTGCTTTAGTGATTCGACTTAAGCTGGAATAAGTTACTTTACCAGTTGAACCTACACGCTGAAGACTAGCTGATACACGTTCAATCTGATCACCAGTAAGTTTAGACGTATCACCCACACCAGCTATAGTCTTAGCCATTTGCATAGCACCTTTAGTACCAATCGTTGACCAATTGAGCATGTGTGCTTGCAAATTAGCAACATTATCGCCAGTCATAGCGGTATTAGCTTTTAATTCGCCTAATTGCTTGTCTAAAGACTGAATCTGTCTAGTAGACATTCCCATGCCTTTAAACCGACCATTGATTTTAGCAACAGCCAAATTAAGGTTCATGCCTTCTTCATAAGCATTTTTTAAGCTAGAACCAATGTTGCTTAAACTATTCGACAATGCATTGCCTAATGCTGATCCCATAAATACTTCTTTAAAAGTTCTATGAGTTTTTTCAGCTTGACTATCTAAACCTGTAAGCTTGGTTTTTAATTTGTCAAAAACTGTCGGATTAGCTTTATGCATTGAAGAATTTAATTCATTCATTGCACTCTTAGTTTTAGCTAAAGTCGTAGCGGTTTGATTAAGCCTAATTTCTTGACGTTTATAAGCATCACTTGACTTACCAGATTCACTAGCAATTCTGGCCAATTCTTGAGCTTGAATTTTTTGTTGCTTATTTAAATTTTCAAGTGAAGATTTATAGCCATTTAATTTAGCTTTGGCTGATTCATAGCCTTTTCCTTCAGCTTTTAGCCTTTCAACATAAGACTTAGTTACAGCTTGAGTTTGCTTTAAAGATTTTTGTGCTTCAGCTAAACCAGACTTGTAATAGTTCAAGGAAGACTTAGCTTTTTCTTGTTGTTTAGTAAGAGACTCAAGACGAGTAGTAGCACGTAACGTTTGCGCAGCATTCTTTTGAATTTCTTCAGTAGCATTCTTATAAGCCTGCTTGCCTTTTTCAGTAGTTTGATCAGCTTCAGACTGAACTTTCTTCAAATTTCTTTGCTTATCAGCTAAAGCTTCAATATATTTGCGCTGATTTTTTACAGTTTCAGTTAAGCCGGCATATTTAGCTTTAGCAGCTTCAGTTTGTTTACCAGCCGATTTTAAAACCGCTTCTTGTGCTCTCCATGCTGAAGTTGCACCAGAAACGGCTTGCTTTAATTCTTTAAGCGTTGTAACAGGTTGACTACCATTTAACTTAACATCAGTAACCAGTGAACCTACTGGAATTGATCCTGCCATTTAATTTACCTCCTTCCTTTTTTACCATCTAATTCATCCATAAATTCCCATAACATCTTTGGACGTTTATCACGAGGTTTAGCGTTCATGATTTCAATCAATCTGTAATAGTCAGTATCCTCGAATTCCTCCACAGACATATGAGCATTCAGGATCATTTGTTGTTCAGAATAATCAAAGTCTTCAATTAATTGTTGATAAGCTCTAACGGGGTCTTCATCACTTAGTGTCGTCGCTTTTGGAACTATCTACTTTAAGCACCTTGTCAATTACTTCAGTAGTAAATGCAACAACATCTTCAAAATCAGCATTTTCTACCTTTTCAACTTGAGCGTCTGATAAGCTCAAAACAGGTTTAAGAAATTCTGCATAAGAATCAATAAGTTTAATTTGAGCTTCTAGTGAATTAATAATTGATTCCTCATCATCTGTATCTACTCGTTTAATTGCTAAATCAGCCTCCGCAAATTTCTTTTGAGCAACTAAACAACGTCTAATGGTCTTACCATTTGTAGGTACATCAAAAGTCGTTAAATGTAACTTCTTACCATTAATTTTTACTGACATAAAATAATCCTTTCGAAAGAAAAAGAACGGCTATTAACCGTTCTTTAAAAAATAGCTATTAAATTCCTACCACTACCCACCCAACTTATAACTTACTTACCTAAGGCAGTTGGCGTACCGTGAACATCTGTAGCTTGCTTATTATCTGCAGTTACATCCACAGTTGTTTGGCCAGTAATATAGTTGATCATATTAGCGTAGTCGAAATCCTTTTCATCTGAGTAGAACTTTTCATAAAGCAATTGATCAACACCACGTGCTTGAGCATTAAGAGTTAATGCATCATGAACAACATTCGCATTTTCATTGTTTGTTTGCATGTTAAGTTCACCAGGAACATAAATGCCCATTGGAAATGCAAAGTAGAAATCAACTCCAGCATGGGTATTGTAAGAGTGTGCAATAACCCCACCAATCTTAGGGCTTGACTTTCCCTTACGAGCATAACCGCCAAACTTGTCTTTCTTTAAGCCAGTAAGCAAGTCATAAACAAGGTGTGGAATATCATTAGCTGCCATAGCAATTGCGGGTTGTTCAGTACCTTGATTTACTTCAGCAACAAAATTAGAACCGTAAACTTTTTGAACTGATGGAGCAAGACCAGTAATGTTTGCTTGAGTAACACCATATACAGACGCTAAGTCCATCTTATAAACACCTGGAATTTGTTTTTGAGTCTTAGGATCAAAAACCTTACCCTTATCACCATCATAAACAAATCCATTTTGATCAGGATCAGTAATAATCTTTTGATTATTATCATAAGTCCAAACGATTAAATCATTTAATCCTTGAATTTCCATGTTTTTCTCCTTCTAAATTGAAAATCAATACATAATTGCTTTGTAGTAGGATCTTTGTAATGCCCTCCATAAGGCAATAAAGACCAATTTTTTTGCGTAAAAAAAGACACAATTGAACGTTCAAAAGTGTCAATAGGAACCGTTTTTTGAGTTCCATAGTAAATATTTAATTCTATCGTTTCATCAGTCTGAGTAAATTGATTGCTGCCATACTCGTTAGGGACTGTAGTTACTTCAGTAACCAAGATATTGTTTTGCTTGTCAGCTATGCCGCCAGTTGATGGCAATGTATAAGAGCTGACAATTCCGATGTCTTTGATTCCCGAATTTTGTAACTCATCAGCAACTTCTTTAGCCAGAGTACTCATAATCGTTTCATCCTTTCAGCTTCAGCCCTTAAAATAGCGTCACGAGCTTCAACTTGTGACTTATCAAAAAAATGCATATTTTTAAGCTCTTTTGATGACATATCACGAGTACCATTATTTACAAATCTAGCAACTAAGGCTGAGTATTTAGAATCAAAACCAACTGCAGTATCACCTGTGGGCAACTTATCATGATTAAAACCTGGTTTAAAAGTAATTGACTCTTTCAAGTGCTTAGTTTTTCGACCTTTAGCATGTCCTACTGATCTACCCTTAGAATAGCTTTCACCAGAAATAGGCGTATTTTTCTTTAAAATTTGTGAGAAAACTGCAGCGCCTGCACCAGTAACTTGAGCTTTTTTAGTTGCTGACAAACTAGCATGTTCCTCAACATTTTTTAACCAGTTTTCAAGCCCCTTGTCAAAATCAACCATTTTTCTCAACCTCTCTCAAAGATATAAGATCATAAGCTGTTTGATTAAAGTAAGGATCTTGATTAAACAAAGTTACTTCATAAAGCTGACCATTAAATTTAGCATGAGTAATACCATTCCAATCATTTTTATGATGAACTACCACAATATGAGAGTGAGTTAAATTCAACCCTTCTTTTTGAATCATTTGGCTAGTATTTGGTGACCACCGTCCACACCTAGTGTGGATGAGACGATGAAAATTAATCACTGGATTGTCATTTTCATCAGTAAATTCTTCAATATAACCTAATTCGATTGACATATTAAGTCGATCAGGATTTTGAAGTTGAACCGTCTTCATTCACCTCATTTTCATCATAAGAGCCACGAAGCTGACCAATGATTGCCTTTGCAGTTATACTTGATACAGCAGTGGATGGATGAGAAAACCAGTTAGCACCTATTGCATAGCAAGCTAATTTATATAAAGGCAAAATCTTTTCATCTTTATAAAAATCTTCATTTTCTTCACCAATTGCGCCTTGAACATAAATTTCAGCTGCAGTTAGTGCAGATTCCATCCGCTGCAAAGATTGGCTATCAAGTAAATCATCATCCGGCAAGTAACCTAATGTCCGCTTGAACTCATCATCCACAGTTAAAAAAGTGGTCATAATTGATCACTTCCTATCTATTACTTACCTGTGTCAGAAGTGCCCTTAACTTGATCAGCCACAGTCTTAAAAGATGCAGCTGCAAATGCACCATCATCAATTAATTCAACATCGAAACGATCAATAACACGAATCTTAGTAGTGTCGTTTTCAAAGGCACCGGCACCAACATTAGTCAAAGTAATTTCCATATTTTGACGATCATACAAAGTAATACCTTGTTTTAAATCACCAAAGTAAAGAGGGTGAGAACCGGAGACATCTGGTAACCACTTATCAGCAATAACTTTCACTAACTTGCCATCAATCACATATTTATCTGGTTGAGTAACATCAGGTTGAATCAAATACTTGCCATCAGCATCCTTAAGCTTAGACAAAATGTTGTAACCTGATTGATTAGTTACAAAGCTAGAAGTAGTATTAATGGCTGGATCCAAAGTATTGTTTTCAAGATCTTTAATATCATCAAACTTTGCAATAGTTGGCTTTTTAGGAGCCTTACCCATTACCTCAAGAATCTTAAGGTTACGAGTTACAACGTCCTTACGAGCAATCCAAGTTTCAAGCCAGGCAATCAAGTTTTCAGCTGTATCCTTAAGCAAAGTATTTGTAATCGTATTAATACCTGCATAACGGTGAATAGTGTACTTAACAACTGTTAATACTGGATCATCATTGTCACCGATAAGGGCTGAATCATCATCTAAGTCCTTTAATGGAGTAATATCAGCTAGCTTTTCATATACACGTGATCCATGTGAAGTTGAAACATTTTCAACATTTACCAAACTTTCAAGTGATGCATATTGACGAACCAAAGTATGAATTGCAGTTTGAACATCATCAGGAATAGTTAAACCAGCATTTGAACTAGCCTTAGAACCATCTGGTAAATCACCAGATTTAACTAAGTTAGTAAAATCACTAGCAAACTTATTGATAACTTCTTCTGCTGTCTTCTTAGCATTTGAAGAATTACTTTTAACAGGTTTCTTAGCTGCTGGCTTTAAGTTTGCCTTAGCGTCTTCATAATTTTGCTTAGCAAAGTTCCGAGCTTCTACAGCTTTCTTATAATTTTCGTTAGCTTTCTTCATATCATCTACAGTAACTGAATCAGGATTTGCATTATATTTTGCTTGTAATGCAAGTTTGTCATTCATTAAGTTTTCAACTTTATTACCTGCTTCAATCCATGCATCATGTAATTCATTGATATTCATAAATTTTCCTTTCTACTCCCATAACAAAAGGGACAGATCCTTTTTAGATTGTCCCTTTGTTTTTGGTTTTTCATTTTTATTTTTTGTGGGTTTAGTGTCATCACTGGACTCTGAATGAAGCAGATTCTTAATTTTAGATATCATTTGATCATTAAGAATCAGTCCGCCAGTTGCATTTACTACTGTTGGTGCTTCATTTTCAAACATGATTTCATCAATAAAACCATTAGCTTTAGCAGTTTTAGCATTCATCCAAGTGTTTGATTTCATCATGTCATAAATTTCATCTTTTGTTTTGCCTGTTCGTTTAGCATATAAATCTACAAAAGATTGATCTAGCTCGTTTAAAGCATTTGCTTGTGAATTGACATCGTCCACATTCCCCTGAGCAATTCCTGAAGCTCTATGAATCATCATTTGTGCAGTTGGCGACATTGCAACGTGATCAGCCGCTAAAGCAATCCAACTAGCAGCAGAACAAGCTTTACCAACAATATTTGCTGTCACTTTACCTGGATATTCTTTTAAAGCTGTATAAATTTCTGATCCTGCATCAACGTAACCACCTGGTGAATTGATTTCTAAAGTAATATCCTCACCATCAGCATCATCAAGTTGATTCTGAATACTCAATGGACTAAAACTGTCTTTATTCATCCAATCAAAAACATCTTTGTAATCATTAGGAACTACTACGCCCTTCATTTGAACTTTCTTCATTTCTATTCTCACCCCCTTCATTGGGTAAGTTCATAGGAAGATAACCATATTGTTGTAGAATATATCGTCCTTGATTTTCGGATAAAGTACCACTACTAATCAAATTAGAAATAGTAGTAGCAAAATCATCACCCATTGCATCAATAGCAGGTCTAATATCAGATGTAATTTCAGCATTTAACTTATTCTCAAGTTCGCCTTCAATTACACCCACATAACGATTAAGTGACTTAGCATATTGACCGCCTATTTGAGTAAGAGATGATTGTTGATCACCTTGGCCATTAATGTAACTATCTGGAATACCGTAAACTTTAGCTATTTGCTTTCCAGTCCAATCAGCTTGTGAGAGCAGTTTAGCTACATCACTTTTAACCTCTAATGGCTGATAACTTTCCAAATCATCTAAGACAATTGGACCATAATTAGAATTATTAGCTTGTCTTACAAATTCTCTTGACCTAGCAGCCTTCTTTTTCCAGTTAAGTAAACCACCACCCTGAATTGTTAAAATTCCTGGAGCTTCAATTGATTGATCTAAAGCATGCAAAGTCAGTCGATTACTTGAGTCTTTGATGCTCAATTCATTGGTCAGGGCGGTCAACGGAGAAATCCCCACTTTACCACCACTATTAGACATCAATCTAAAGTGAATCATGTCATTTTGAGAAATATTTTGAACATAACCAATTGATGGTTCATCAAAATTGACATCATAGACCAAACCAGATCCGTCCTGTAATAGCTCTACTTGAACTTGTGATGGCTTTAAAAACTCCCAGTATAAATCTACACCGTTAACGTTTCGCCAACGATATGCGTAAGCATTGCCATCTAAGAGCAACTGAGCAAACATTCCTTGCCAAAAAGAAAATCCATTAGAAGTCTTAGATGGATTGTTTAGAAGAGATTGTGCCCTAGAAGTATCTGCCTGATATTTAACTAAAGCCAAATCCGCTGATAACTGAGAAATAAGAGAGAAAATATCAGAATTTTTTAAAGCTTCAGTAGCTGAAACATATTTTCCACTTGATTTGCCAGTTAAGAAATCAACAATATCATCATCACTCAAAGTTAATGACTGCTTTGAAGTCTCAGATTTCATTTTAAATAAAGGCAAATTTAATCACCTCCCCTCTGACTTATAGAGGGAAGATCAATTAAAAGACCAGTCAAAATCAAAGAAATCCCTAATCCTGACCAACCAGCGATTAGATTCCATAAAAATAGAGCTCCGACTATACAGCCAAAACCCAGAATATAAAGTAATAAATCAAGAATTTTCCAAATATATTTCACTAGTTTAATCGTCACTGTCTTCACCTCCTAAAAGTCCTGAATCAGGATTATTAAACCAGTCAAGGACTTGCTGTTGTGTTATGCGCTCTACTTCATGTGACTTATCATTTATCAAGCCGTAGTCTTCAAAATGATACATCGCTTGATAGAAGGCATCTATCAATGCATCCACAGCATCAATCTTCAAAGTAGCTTTGTCTTTATCAATTTGAATACCAATCTTATCTTCTTTAACTACAGCGTTAAGCAATGCTTTTTCCAAAATCGGATCATTAAAACGAGTAATCTTACCAGTTGCAAAACTTTCTTGTAAAAATTTTGTTGGATTAGCAAGTTCACTTGTTCTTTGTGCAATATCTTGAATTAGCCATCCTGTGTTAGCATTTAAACTCTCAGTAATGTTTTTAACCTGATAGCTGCCAAATCGGTCATAGCCAAAAAAAACGACCTTCAATCTATGTTTTTCAACATAATCTAAAAGCCATCTGTAAATTTGCTCAGGATTAATAATTCCTTGTGGATGTGCCGTAATCGTACAATATTTCGGATAAGTTCGATAAGCAATGCCATCTTGCTTTTCCTTAGCTTCAATTGATCCAGCTTGTTGCCAAGGAATAAAACTGTGTTGGGCTATGTGCCAACGTGGATCACCTGTCTTTTCATCCTGATAAGGGTAAACAAAACCGATTGCTGTATTATCACTAAACATTGAGTAGTCGAAACCAATATAAACCTCTCTACCATCAACTTTAAAATCATCATCAATAGCATTTTCAACATCTTTCAAATTAAGATAGCTTGCAGTTGATTGTTTCAACCAGACATTTAAATTTTTATTTTGGAACTTATGAAGCGTATTAGCAAGCATTGCTTGATCACGTTGTTTAATTAAATTACTAGTTCTACGCTCTTGCTCTTCTTTAGATAAGCCAATTAAAGGGTTTGATTTCTCCCATGTTTCTGGCTTAAAAGTTTCGTCCAAATCATCCTGCGCCCACACAAGACAGAGAGAGTTATCACCTTCACGACTGTAGTCTTTCTCCATGATATGCTGCATCGTGATTTGCTCCTGGTGAAATGGACTAGTTGGATCAGGATAAGCAGAACTAATCTTAATGAATTGATGATATGGCTTTACCTGTCCTTGACCATCTGTAATATCAGAAATTCGGTCATAGGTATCAAGTGCGCCAGTTTCATCATAAATAGCTAAAACATTGTGAGTTGAATCATATTTATCAGCTTCATAAGAAATTTTCCAAACTTTGTTGTTAGTTCTCTTTTCAATTAATTGGTTAGTTTGAAGATCAAGACCAGCTTCTTTAGCTAGTGACTTGAAAGGCTCAATTTTAATCACTGCTTCTAGCATTTTCTTTACATAACCAAACAACTTAGTTGATTGGTCACTCGTATTAGCAGTAATCAAAAAGTCTTTGTTAGTGAAGTTAAGAGTATCAATTAAAACAGCTTTACACATTTGCACACCAGCAATTTGCGTTTTACCTTGTCCACGTCCTACTGAAATGTGGATGTCAGTAAATCTGCGTTCACCATTTTGGTCTTTCCAACCATTAATCATAGCCAAAATAAATTTCTGCCATAGCATCAATGGAAGCGGCTTATGCAAGTCGACATCAGGAACGATTGAAGCAAACTTAAAAGTGTTTTGTACTTCTTTGACATCATAATGATATGGAAAATCTGGCTCACCTTGTCTTTTTAAATCACAAAGGTTCCTAAAACAGGCTAGTTTCATTAAATAACCAGATACTGTGCTTTCATTTAAGATTTCAAAACAGTATTTTGTTCCGTCATCCTGATATTTATTTTTTATGTCAGTCCAGTTAATCGATTGATAAGCACCCAAAACATCATGCGTTTGTGTTAGATCAATTTTCATGCAGTTACCACCTCCATAATTTAATTGAGAAGATGCAGAATGCTTGCTAAACAATGGTTACAGCGATTCTGTGATTTGCTTAGAAAATAAAAAAAGCCTCTTTAAGAAGCTCTTTCTATATATTCTTTAGATATTTTTGTCCCTTTAATAGAATTACATGCTCTACATGCCAGTTTGACGTTATTCCAAGTATGTGTTCCACCTTTTATAATTGGTATCACATGTTCAATTGTAGGAGCATCTGGGCTATTGTAATAAGTACTTAAATTTAAATGTTTTCCACAAATATAGCAGATACCATTATCACGCTTAAACAATTTTTCAAGTGTAATTGAATTATCGTATTTTCCATTAGCCTTAGCTCTTTTTGTCCTAATTGAGCGTTTCTTTTCTCTCATTCGGTTGCTCCATTTTCGTCTACATTCATTAGAACAAAGCAAAGCCCCTCGTTTTGACTCAAATGTTCTTCCACATAAGTGGCATTGTCTAAAGGTGATTGGACGAATTTGTTTACGTTTGTCATATTTATATTTTTTTCTTAAAAGAACCCACTTCTGTAAATCTTCAGTAAAAATGTTTGCTTTGTTTAAAGCACCAATTTCATTGCATTGCCAATCGTGTTGGCGCAATCTATTAGATAAAACATAAAATCTAATTTTAGTTTTTCTATCTTGAACTAATACCTTAAATGATGATTTTTCTTTATGCTTTCGCATTTTATAACCTGAAATATATCTTATCTGTGGATGTATTTTTTCTAAATGCTTTATATATTTTGCCTTGTTTATAAAGAATTGTTTGCCCTGAATAAATTTTTTTCTTTGTTGTTTTTCTTTTGACACATTTGTAGATAGCAAATGCTCAATTTTCTTTTGTTCTTCTTTTAAATCAGTTATTTCTTGTTTTAATAGCAGGTAATCAACCATTTCTTGCTTCAGTTTTTCTTCTATCATAGTTTCACCTCACATTTATTATATACGTATTTACGTGCTATTGCAAGACACGTATATATGATATAATGAATTTAAGGAGGCAAAACATGAAAAAGAAATTTACTACTACACTTGATGAAGACTTAATTGAAAATTTAAAAATCTTAGCAATAAAAAAACGCACAAGTGCGGCTAAACTCATAGAGCAAGCAGTTCAAAAGCTCTTAAACGAAAGCGACCAATAATGGTCGTTTTTTTATTTAGAAAAGAAATCCTTTAATGAATCAGCCATGGATTTGCTATTGCTTTCCACAGATTTCAATTCCATTAATTGTGATCTGGCTTTAGGGCTTAGACCCAATTCTTTTCCAATTTGATTCATTTTACTTAGTGAATCGGACATCATGTTATAAGCAGGATTTTTCTTATATCCCTGAAAATCTTTACTAACCACTGTTCCATCCACAGGGGAAAGAGAAGTTTTATAGATTGCCTGTTGTACGCCATGCTTAATAATTTCATCATATGATTTTCGATAAACATCATAAGCAGAACAATACTGCTGCAATAAATATTCATCAGCTCTTAAAATTTTGTCGCTTTTATTTAAATAAGTGGCTAATTTAGGATATAAATATTTGCCGTAAGTTCCAAGCCATTTCGGTGCTTGATTAGGTACTTTAGGCATTGATAAATCAACCTTTGTCAAACTTTCATCCCCTTTTGTAAAACTTCCAAATTGTTTTTGTGACACAAGCGAATGGCACTGATGCGGCTCCACTCTACTCCCGAATGGCCCGGGGGCTAAAATAATTTCAATCATGTGCAATCATACATTGCAAAAATAAAATCGCTTAGAACGCAATTATTTACGTTTTAGAGCATGTTCATTACGTAACTTATTAAATAAGCTAGCAATCAATTTAACATCCGTTACCGGTGGATTTTTCGTTGGTTTTCCATGCAAACCCGTGCCATAGTATTGCTCTTCAAAGCGAGTTTTCCAGTAGTGGCATTCCTGACAGCATGTGACAAGATTTTGTAAGTCTTTCATGTGATCAGGGAATCTCTCTACTGGCAAGACGTGATCTATTACATTGCCCTCTTTAACTTTACCTAGTGCTTTACAGTACCGGCATAGACTATAGTCACGTTTAAGAACTATAAGTCGCATGTCTTTCCATTGCTTAGAATGATAAAACCTATTCTGTTCTGCTTTAATTGGATTGCGATTGCGAACTACTTTGTTGTAATATCTTTGTCTCGTTGAATTGTTATACCTATGGAATCGATAAAAATTATTACGTTTTTGCAGTTCTGCTTCATGCTCAATATGCTTTTTGCAATAATGATTCGGCACATAAGCAACAGCATGACAGCCTGGAAAACGGCAGCGTCTAATTCGTGGCATCAACTCACCCCTTTTGGCAAAACAAAAAGCCGACCTAAGTCGACTCATGTTTGCACGCTCGCTATGTATTCATAAATAATATGCGGTAATGTTTGATTATAGGTCATCGCATGCTATGGAACAGCATCAATTGAAATACGACAGTTAATAAATACAGCTGTTCCTAAACATGATCACGGATTCGAACCGTGACCATGCGAAGAAAAACCTAAGATAGTTTGTCGAACTTCATTCACTTTTCGACACTATCAATTATGAACCAAATTCCACCGATCGATCTCCGATGAAAGTCCGTACAGTTTCCGATAGAATTCCGATTCATGCATAAACACGAAGGTCAATGAGATTGTCATCATCCACATTGCATTGCTGTTGATAGTAATCGTACGCATCAGCAAATTCAAGCAGTGAATCAGGCTTGATACGGTTATAGTACTGTGACTTTTCATAAGGCAACATCCTAATGATTTGTTCTTGATCATAGCAATAAACATAGTTATCTATTAATACTGTCTTATGTAATTCTGAACAACTATAGATACTTTTATATATAGCTTTTATTACTTGTTCAATAGATAAAGCACTAACTATAGATGTTTCAGCATAGTTGTGACCCGTACTATGGCTTGGTGCCCATGATAGTTTAGGACTTGATAAATCTATTAAATCATGTCCGCATCTTCGTAATAATCTAGGCAATTGTTTAGATAGAAATCGATCAACATTGTTAGCAGTAGCAGAATAATTTACTTCAGCAAATAAATTCAAAATAACCAACTCCATATAATAGATATATAACAATTCGTAATATATCTATTATACTTCATAACTAATAGCTATCGATATACCGTTTAATTGCTTTAGTTGCAATCATTGACATTGGTTCATTCAGTCTATCGGCATAATCTTTTAATTCTTCATAAGTATCTGCGTCAATTGTTACTTCCATAATATTCACCTCTTCTATTTATATCCGTAGCCAACTAAACCATTCTCCACAATCTTAAGTGCATCATTAGTATTTCGTGCAATTCCATGAATAACATTGAATTTCATTAGCATTTTATGAAAAGCTATTTGATCAGGACGCGGTTTGCCAGTAGCATTTTTCACTTCAATATAAAAAGCTTGATGATCCCAATCACGCCAGCCGTGTAAGTCAGGATAGCCAGACGGCAAGCCTGTAGTAAAGAATCTGCCATCAGGTGTTCTAATCTTACCGACGTTAGCACGAAAAATATGACAATGATGTTGCGAGACAACTAATTCAATTTTCTTTTGTATGCTATGTTCACTTTCCATCAAACTTACCTCTAGTATTAAAAATTGCGTCTGATTCATTTTTCTCATGCATAATTATTTTCATGTCATCCATAGTTGCATGCTTTTTCATCAGAATTAATTGTGCTGGAGTTAATGAATAAAAATCCCCCATAAAGTCATCACCCCAAATGCCTTTTCGTTTGACTGGAAAGAAATATTCATTAGCAACTGCATCATAAATTAATGAATCAGGATAAATCTTTCGCCCATTTTTGTCATGTGAAATAGGCTTATTTAACATAGTTACTGTCCTCCAAATCATGAATACGACGTGCAAGAATTAAAACAGATTCCCAAACAAAATTATCTTGGGCATTAGTTCTGTCTTTGATTGCTATTGTTAAATCTTCATTGGCTCTAACTTCTTTTAATAAAGAGTCAAACAAATTATTACTTTTATGAATTTCTTTCATAAGATCGTTGTTAGACTTCATGGTTTTATAATCTGAAAACAAATTCAGTACACTTATCGTAGGGTAAAGAATTGCAAATAATACAAGCAGTGCAGTTTTCATTACTTGTCATCCCTAACTAGCATTGGCTTACTATCCTTGTTTTCTTCAGGAATAAGTTCCTGTTGATCAGCTTCCAAGCTTACTTGAACTCCGTTGCCATCAAAAGCAATGTCTTTAAGCTTATTTAAGTTAATCTTATGAGTAAGCAAGTCTGCATCTAATTGCAAAACCACTTTGTTACCATTAACTTTAAAGTTATTTGTTGTTGCTTGAAATTTAATTGTTTTTCCTGTCATTTTCATGTTCCTTTTGTGTTTCTTTTAAAAATTCTTTTTCCGCTTCATTTGTCAAAAATTTAAGCGTTAGCATAGTAGCATTTAAGTTTAAATAAAGCTTTCTGGTATTAACTTTATGTCCTTTGTTCCAATGCTGTTGTTGTCTTTTAACATCATTTAATTCAGATTCAACAGTTTTAATTCCTTCATTAAATAACTCTTTATCAATCATTTTCATGCTCCTTTTTAGGAATTAAAGTCATATCAACATCATTAGGATTAAATTTAATTTCTAAAATTCTCAAATCTGTAACATCTCTATATATTGATTGACCAGCTGATCTTCTAGCAAGTTGAGCATCTAGGAAGAACCCACCAGGGTATCTATTAGATCTCATTGCTTCCCATCGTCCGCTATCCTTATTGAAATATTCAAGTTTATAAATCTTATTCATCCTTGTGCTCCCCCAGATATTTCAAACCTAGAATTGCATAACCTGCAGTGTCTAGTTCTGAAATATCGCCTTTAAATTTAATAATCTTACCGTGCATTTTAGTTTTTCTCCGTTAATTTACGACCACACATAGGACAATAGTTAATCTTGCTACTCTTTGATACATAAGTAACTTCGACATCACAAGATAAATTTAATTCATTTCCATTAATATAAACATTTCCATTTTCATATCTATCAATACCTGTGTACCCATCTTCATATGTATCTTCAATTGAAATAATTGATTTTTCATTATTACAGTAATCGCACATAATTATTCCTCCGTTAATCAGTAATCACAATGCATGCATTCACTTTTTCAGCGTGGTTATAACTATTCTTTAAGTCCCTAGCCGCTTCTTTAGGTGAGTCAAATAATCCTTCCCAAGTTTTTGCTTCATTGTCACTACTACTGTGTATAGTTACAACAATACAACGATCTTGTTCATAATAACTATCATAAAAAGTCGAGATTCTAAACAGATTATATTCATCTGGATCATTATCCCAACACATTAAAATATCACCATACTTGTAATCCTCATTAGTTTTCTTCGTTCTTTTATCAATTACTTTCATTGCCATACTCCTTTATGTACTCCTGAGGCAACATACCATATTCATTAAAGAACTCACCACATAGAGCAAGATCTGATCTTACACAGTAATCTGTAGCCATTATGCGTCTAGCTTCTTCAAGACCCAATTTAATATCACGTCCGTTTTCATCTTTCATTTTCATGCTCCTTCGTTAATTTTCGCCCACACCAAGGACAATTATTAATAAAAATCTCGTCTATTTCTTGAGAATAACATTCAGGATCAGGATGAGAAATAATTAAAGCTGGATGATTTTTACAATCGATGTAAGTAAACATTATTTCGTCTTCACCATTCACCTTATTAATCTCATCTGGATCAACATAGTCATCTCTGTAATAATCACGTCCTAGCTTAGTTTTCGGATTAATTTCACAGTATTTACACATACTAAATACTCCTTTCCTTAAAGTGACTTCCACAATCGAATGGATCGTAGTGAATTTCAGCACCGTCACTAGAATGCCAATTGTTTTGTTTGAATTTAGTTATCGTGAGATGATTAAGGACTGTATGGATTGAATATCTACTATAAGCTGATCTTCTTTATATCCGCTAATATAAAAGAAGTGATTTCCATTTGCATTTTGTTGAGCAAGATCACGTCTTAAATCACTCGCATCATAACAATCTGCATTGAAAACAGTTCTATTGCCATTTTTAAAGTCTATTTTTACCTGCATTTTTACTCCATTTTTCTAAAGGTGATAGTTCTAGGTGATAGTTGAAATAGGCTTAATCCCTTGTGGCTCTAAGCAAGGTGATGGTAGGTGATAGTTTCCTTTATATTCTTTCTTATATAGAAAAGAAAAGAAAAAATAATATAAATAGTAAAAAAATCCAAAACTATCACCTAAATGGTCTTAAAGTCTTGTGGCTCTAAGTTTAAAGTGTCACCTCAAACTATCACCAATCTATCACCTAAGTATTACCCATTCCATTCAAATCTAGTATCTTGTTTAATACGAATACCTTCATAAACTTTATAGCCGTGCGATACTTTTCGATGAAATTTCTTACTCATTTCTTTACCGAACCTTGTTAAATTCATCTTGTATTCATTGGCATCAGCGGCCCAATTTTTGTAAGAATCATATAACTCTCCACTTTTAGCAGTGAAGCCAGGTCCAAGCTCACAACAGTCGTTGACAAAACCAGATAAAACATCCATTTCTTCACGATATTTTTGTGAAGCATTCTTAATCCGCTCAGGTATTTGCAAGCCTTCAACTTGCCACATAATTGCACCTTCAACAATCCAATTAAGAATTCCCATACTCTCTGCCTCAAGTTTGTACTTTAGATTGCGATCAATTTTATCTTTGGGCACCTGGTATTCAAATGGAATAAGGATTAATCTTCTCCAAATACCTTCATCAGTACCTCTAATTAGTGGCTTGTGGTTAGTAGCCATCCAGATCTTATAGCTAGGTTGATATTCGAATTCCTTACCATATTGCTGACGAGCCACAATTCGATCCCCACCAGTAAGTTGCTTAACTAATCCTTCATCTAATCGTTGGCCTTCATTAGCTTCAGAACTTATAACCATTCGGCTACCTTCCAAACGAGCGATGTCTGAGTTAGCGCCGTTTGAATTATACTTAGTCATAATGGATGAGACATTCATTGTCTTAGCATAGCCACCGGCAACATCCTGAATTGTATCTAAAAGCACTGATTTACCATTGCGACCATTACCATAGGGGATGAACATTACTTGCTCTTTGGTTGAACCAGTAAATGAATAACCGATAGCTTTTTGAACATAATGGATTACTTCTTCATCATTTTGAAAAATTTGTTTCAAAAATTTACGCCAGTTTGGTGAGTCGATTGTATCTGAATACTCTGACCCAGTTTCAGCGGTAAACATCTTACTAATATCGTGTGGATGTAGTTTACCATTTGTAAGATCAACATAGCCGCTTGGAGTATTCAACAACATGTCTTCTTGATTCCACATTGAGTGAGTAACAGGCAAACGGTGTTGAAGTTCTTTGACTAGGTCGACTTTAGCTTTATGACTACGTTCATGATTTACAAACTTATTCCAAGAATTAAGGATTTTAGTCTGTTCTTTTCCAGGTAAAGATGGATCAATTTTAGGTCTATCTTTAGCTAAATCCTTAATCACATGATCAGCAGCAGTTTCAATGTAGCCTTTTGTGTCTGGTGACCAATACGAGCCGTTGTAGACATACCATTCTTTATCAATATATGAGTAAAGAAAATTTTTGCCATATCTATCGATAAATTGCTGTGCCATTCCCATATCATCTTGGGTATAGTACTTAGGCTTTTGTTTTTTCTCGTTGAAACTGAAAATGTAGTTTCCAGTATTTTCGGAGCTGGGATTATAAACATTAGGTGTCTCATTGATTGCTTTTTGCAGTGTCCGTTGGCCGTAAGTAGTAACACCGTCTTGACGGTCCCACTTATCACGAATTAAACTAGAGTTTCTAAAAATCTGATCCATTTTGTGGATGTCACGTCCACACCAAAAAGCTAGATCATTGGCAAAAGCCATATCAGCTTCAGATTGAGAATTGTAAAATTGTTCCCAGCCGCCTTGCATAAACAAAGTGAACCTTTTACCTGATTTTGGTGATTCTTCAGCACGTTTAATAATCTCAGTAACTGATAGATCAATTGTTTCATCACTATCATTTTCGGGATGCAGCGGCGTAACTTTATCTTTGCCAAAGCAAAATTCATAAAGTGTAGACATCTCTGATTCATCAAGTGATTTTATGACTGGCTTTCCAATCGTGTTACCTGTTAGGGCAAAAAATCGACCTGATTCATACATTTCATAGTTTCCATGTCTTCTATGCTTACCTGGAATCTTGCCTTTGAAAATTGCATGAATTCCTGTACCTGATTGTGAGACTTCCATATAAGAGCCTTTAGTTAAAGATTTAAAACGATTAACTAAATTATTTTCGTCTGTATCTCCCTCTTCATAATCAGTGAGATCACCATCAATATGGTCAATATCTAAACCTACAAAGCCATTAGCAAAGTAAAAGGCTAAACCATCTGCTTGAGGATATTTTTTTAAAGCTCTCAATGCAGTCTCGAAGTCCGACCAAGTACGTTGGTCATTAGACTTACCTGCACCAAAGTTATAAGGATTTTTAGGAATTTTCGTGTATTTTTCTCGCTCTGGGAGCCATTTCAATTGAAACAGCCCCCATTGCTTGAGATTTAATAATTCATCAGGAATCGATGAATAATCTGTAAATTTAGCCATCTAAATCATCCTTAAAATGGTAAATCATTATCATTAATTTCAGTGTCGCTACCTGCATTGCCCTTGAATGGGTCTTCTTTTGGTTGAGAGCCTTGAAGTGGGTACTTAGTTGGTTTCCAAGTATTTACAAAACAGCTGTTTCGCTTACGCTTTTCACCTTTGTATTCATTTTCATTAACGCCAACTTGTACTCTAGCGGTTCTGTTTTCACACATTTTCATAAAATCATCTTGAGTTTTAATATCTGCACCATCAGGGATGCCAACTGCTTTAGCAATGTAATTTAGATCTGATGACTTGTAAGAGCCGCTGTCATTGCCATTAGCATCTTTAGCAGTCCACACTCTGACGAATAAATGTTGACCGTGATGCTTAGCGTTTGTTTTAGCTAATTCAGGTACCTTGTCTAAGTCCTTGCGCACGATCATGTCAAAAACCATGCATTCATGACCACCAGGTGAAGCATCGCCCTTAACTGAGTTGATGCCCATTTCATAAGTCCCTGCGGGTAAAATTGAGTTATCTACTGCTTTTTTATAATCTACGTTTAAAAATCCTGCCATTTTTTAGTTCTCCTTTTTTTATTAGTAATATTGAATACCGTCTGGTTTTAATACGCCGATTGGCCAACCAGTATCGCTATTACAAATTTCAAGACCACCCTGTAAATTGGCTTCTTTTTGCCACTGTTCTGGATCTTTTAAATACGTACTTTCTAAAATTTGATTCATTTCTTAATAAATCCTCTCTTTTTAGCTTGATACCAGGCCCAACCTGGCTTATATCCGTGCATCTTTCCGTAAATTGCTAAATCTCTAAAGTTGGTCAATTCTTCTGGCTTCTTAGTAGAGATATAGTTGATATGTATTTGTTGTGCTTTAATCGCCTGCAATTCTTGTTCTTTCTTCTGCTTAATTTCTCTAATTTCTGCAGAAAAATCATGACCACATAAAGGACAAGTGACCAATTCAGCTCTAATTACACCGAAGCAATCTGGGCAAGTTTTTATTGCCGGTCCATCAGCACTTTGACCCTCTCTGTGTGGATGTTTAGAGCGATCATCCAAACTCCATTTATAGTCAGTGTCAGGTAAACCAAAGCGTTCAAAATTTCCAACTTGATCAATAATGATTGCTTGTTTATGAGGCTGATATCTCATCGCTCTCATTGACTGCTGTAAATAAACTACAAGACTTTCAGTAGGTCTAAGTAAAACTACACATGAACAGTCCGGTACATTAAAACCCTCAGACACCAAATCAACGTTACAGAGGACTTTTATTTGTCCTTGCTTAAAACTATCCATGATTTTATTTCTCTCGTTAGAGGGCGTTTTAGCATCTGCATGGGCGGCGTTAATTCCTGCGCTTCTAAATTCTTGGGCCACAATTTTACTAAAGCTAGTTGAATGACAATAAATAATTGTTTTTCTATCTTTAGCGAATTTAAGCCAGGACTTTACGATGTCACCATGAATAATGCTTTTTGTGAAATCATCCATTGATTTACTGGTATAGTCACCAGTGCTGGACTTTTTTAGTAAGTCTTTATTCCCTAATTGATAGCCATAAACTGTAAATGGTGCTAGTTTGTGATGTTCAATTAGCCATTTAGTTGTTGGCCCTTCAATCATTGCGGAATAAATATCTTTAAATCCTTTACCAGATAGTCGCCAAGGACTTCCAGTAAAACCAAGTCTAGGGACATCATTATAGTAACCAAAGATTTTCAAATAAGTTTTAGCTCTTGAGTGCTGTGACTCATCCACAATTATTAAATTAGGTTTTGGAAGTATTTTTAATCTGTTAGCTACTTTGCCAACGGTCATAATTGTGCAATGATTTAAATCAACGCCTTGCTGCTTGAAAGAATCTTTTATCTGCTTTACTAGTTCTTGGCGATGGACAAAGAATAATACATGTCCACCTTTTTTTACTGTTAATCTAGCAATTTCACTGATTACTACTGACTTACCTGATCCTGGAGGGCTAACAATTAAAACGCCTTGATTTCCAGCTGCTAGAGCATTTCTAGCCTTATCAACTAAGTCTTGCTGATAATCAAATAATTGAAACATTTAATCATCTTGCTTATGAATTTTCTGCATCATCTTGATGATCTCATTGGCATTTTTGGTATGATCATTTTCTTCATCGATTTCTCGTTGAATGTTTCTGACAAGACCAGCTAACACGACACCATGCCCATGATGTATTTGAATCTGGTTGCCATCATCGTTTAAACCGACGATAATGAAATGTTTAGTTCTGCCGTTAAGAATATCCATGCAAGTTGCACTTACTTTGTCTTCCATTTCTTTATCCAACTTTAACTTTTCATTTACATTTTCACTAAACATTATTTTTTCTCCTTAACTTTATCTACTGCTTTGTCTAAATCTGATTTTTGAAACTTAAATAAATCTTCGACTTTGCAGCCTCTACGCTGGTCAAGCCTATTTTTTGCATATGTCCCTTCATCGCCATCAAGAATTACACCGCGAGTTCCATCATCAGGTTTCTTAATCATTCGTCCTACTACATCGGATAGGCCCATTAAAACATTCCGAACTGAATCTCTTAGTTCCGGCCCATATTGATTGAATTGCTGGCCGGAAGCTGTAGTTATTGGATGCTCTGTTTCCCATGCTGTGATATATACGTTTAGTGGCATGTCATAAATCCATTCGATAAATCTCAAGAAGTAATTAGTCCATTGAGAATAGTGTTGTAATTCATTGCTAATTCCATTTTTTGATTCTCGGCCTTTTTCTTGAAACCAAATTTTTTCGAAATTGGAAATATCATCTAAAACTAAATTATCGTATTTAGTTGGATCGAATGACTCTAACCATTTGTTTAGATCTTCAATTGGTTTCTTAGCGTCAATTTGCCATGCCCCAGCTAAATGACCTGCTAAAACTTTAAAGGACTTATCAAAACCTAATACATAAGTTTTACCTGGAATGAATTTAGCAGTAGATGTTTTGCCAATTCCTTGTTTTCCATAAATAAGCACACGCCAGTTTTTCAACTTATCCAATGTTTGAATATTTATTTCAGGCATTCATTGATACCTCTTTTTCTAACTTTTGCCATTTATATCCACCTGCATAATTTCTTTTTCCTCTTACCACAGCGGAGATATTTCCTTGACTAATTCCAGTAATTTTTGAAGCTTGGTTTGCACTTGAATAGGCTGCAATTCTGTGGCTGTCTGAAGATAACTGAATAATAGGAGTACTAACAGCTTGAATAAATTTTTGAGTTCTATGACCGTAATTTAAGTTGTGAGAATGTGAACACCATTCTAAATTTGAAACATGATTATCATCTCTTATTTCATTTAAATGATTTATTTCTTGGTATCCATGAGGATTATTTAAAAATGCTTGAGCAACTAATCTGTGAACTTTGAATATTTTTCCTTTACCATTTTTAGAAAGTCTGACCATTAAATAGCCTTTTTCGTTAGGTACTTGCTTCATCATCTTTCCATAGATGGTTATGTGAGAATTGCCATGCTTAACTTTTCTAGTCAGACTACGAATCCTTCCAAAATTTGAAACTTCGTAAAGTGATTCAAAGTGTTTAATTGGCTTCCAAACTTCTTCTTTCCAACTAAATGCTGGCATTATTCTTCACCTGCGTCATGAATCAAATTTTTAATACCCTGAAGCTGGTTAAGCACATTGTTAGTAATTGCTTTTTCATATGCTTTAATCATTACTTGCTTAAACATAGCCCACTCATTAGTATTTTTGATTGCTTGAAAGGCTTGTCTTGCTTCAGACGAATCAAACTCTGCATTTTCCCATCTAGCAGCAAACTTTAATTGTGCTTGTTCCTTGATACTATCTTCTAACCAGTCTTTATCAATCATCGTTATCTACCTCTCTATCCAATCCTTCATTTTTTACTTTAATGATTGCTTCTTCGTAAATTGATCGCACTACATTAGCGACTACTTCACTTGGTGCAGCAGTAAATTTACCTGGCAATTCTGGCTTATTTTTATTAAGCCACCGCATTGCACCTGAATAAGTTTTGCCATTCTTTTTAGATTGATAGATCAAGTAAATTACCCAATCATCTGCATCATTTTTCATTTTCTCAATCCAATTCTGAAAGTCTTTCAGATCTTTATTCATCTTGCATGTCCTTTCCGTCATAGTAGTCTAGGACTAATTGCTTCATTTCGTGATTGTCAGTGCCATTTTCAAACATCCACGCATACATCTCTGTGGTTGAGTCAAAGCCCATGTCTTCTGCAGCCACTTCAGGTTCTTGTACAATTGACCAAATGATAAAATCACGGCAAGTATCAAATTCTTCATGTTGACCAATTGTGCAGCGCTCATCACCGTAGTAACAAACAATCACATCTTGTCCCTTAAGCCTTTCGTCCTCTCTTTGATTACGAATGAATTGACGTTCTTTTCTTAGTTGTTTTTCTGATTTTACTTTCATGTGTTATACTTCCTTTGATTGTTTTACTTGAGAACTACCACATCATGGCTGGTAGTTTTCTTTTTGTTTAAGTCATAAATCGTGGTTACTAAATCAGTAGCAGCCCACAATTTATCTTTAGTTTCTTTACTAAGTTCCATTTATCTCTCCTTTAAGAAATCCATTGAAAAACTGCGTCCCAAAAGCCATAAGACAAAAGACTCAAGGCTAAAATCACTACACCGATAAAAATGTTTAAAAGCTTATCATCTAAATCGTTCTTACGAATTGGCTTGTTGAACTCACGATAGTAGTTTTTGTTCATTTCATCTCATGTCCTTTCATAAAATCTGCAAGTGTTTCTTTGCTAAAGAGCAGTTGACCATCCACACTTAAAGGAATTAATTCATCACTGTAATTCAGTAGCCAATTTCTAAAGGTTGACTTGCTCACACCGCAATAGTTAGCTGCTTCAGTTTTATTAAAATATTGCTGTTGAATCGCTCTAGCTATTACTCTTTCTGGAATTGTGACTTGCATACTTATACACCTTCAATCTCTAGAGATAGTTGAGTGGGCTCAGAACTTAAGAGCCTATTAATGAAATATTGCTGACCTTTGCCTGTAACTTTTGTAGTAACAGTAATTCGTGAACTGCCATCTGGGTTGTTAACTGTTCTTTCTTTGACTCTGAATAAACCGAGTTCCATCGCTTTTTGAGTTGGTTGATTGTATTTGAGCCCTTTAGAGCAAAGATAGTGATGTTCACGTAGCCATTTAAACAGTCTGTTTTGTCCTGTTTCATAACCGTTTTGCCGTAGAATCTTAGCTAATTGACCAATTAAAATATCATTTTTACTTGTAGCAACTGCATCTGCAAACAAAGCTTTAGGCTTCATTTGCTTGTTCTCCAGCTTCAATCTGGTGTTTTCATTTTGAAGAATTGCATAGCCACGTTTGACAATCTCTTGTGGATTATTCCACTTGCGTTCAACTTCAATGAAATATTTACGAACTTCTTTGCCTTTTTCAGTTTTCGACATCATGCAAAGCTCTTTTGCCATGTCAATTGTTAGCAAGTAGTCTTGAAGTTTTCTAACCTGAACACCACCGTTGTTTGATACCTCCGTATCTGTGGATACGCTGGTGAAATCTTGTCCCTCTTCAAAGCTGTCAAAGTTTTTGCTTACCCAAAGACTGAATCTAATTTTTAATTCAAGTCCCTTATATAGGTCTCTTGCTGAAACAAGTTGTTGATCATTGTGAACTTGAACTTTGATTAATTCTTGCATTGTTAATGCTCCTTTCTATCTAAGGTTAAAATCACTAATGACTGTTAAGATAAATCGATTTGCTGCAGGATTAGTCTTGCGACCTGAGACGTAGTCACGTGCGTCTTGATTCGAAAGCTTATACATCTTAGCTAAATCAGTAATCTTAATATCATTATCCTTAAGGAAATTTTGAACCAGCTCTCGGCCTGGCATTGTTGATGGCATATGATCACTTCCTTTCTATATTTGGTAAACTAGATTCATCTCATAATTAGGAGGTGAATTAGATGGATTCAGAATTATCTAATAAAGAGATTGCAAAGTCGGTTGCAATTATTCGTGTCTTGGCTGAAAAGTTGAAAAGCGATAATCCTACAAGTACTCCTGCATGGGATATTAATCGCTTCAAGTCTGAATATCAGCGAGCCATGAATCGTCTAAATCAATAATTCTTAGAAAAGGCTATCTACTTAGATGGTCTTTTCTTTTTTACTATCTTCAGCTTGAAGGCTTTGTATTAAAGCCTTGGCTAAATATTCTTGTGCACTAGCTAAAAAGCTTCTGGTTTCATAAGAATATTTTTCGTTACTGATTTCTTCTAAATTCTTTTTCATTGCGCCGATAATAGTTTTCACTTATCTCACCTTCTTTCATATTTATTTAGTAAGATAAAAACATAGAAAAAATCTTGCATATTTTAGCCAAAGATATAAACTATAGGTGTAAGAAATAAGGCATTAAAACAGTTCCCCAACTATTAAAATTGCTATGTTTCTTGAGTTGTTTTTTTCTATTAATTTAACTTACGCAATTATAATAATCTAATTGGCTAAAAATGTAAAGATCATTTTAGCTATTTAGCTTAATTATTTTTGCTATTTTTGGGAGAAACGTTGATATGACAACATTTGAAAGGATAAAAAAATTATCTAAAAAGTTTGATAAAAATCTTCAAGAAGTAGCTATTGAAGCTGGTCTTGGTAAAAATGCTATTTACAAATGGCAGCAACAAAATCCCAAAGGAGTTGATTTAGCCGCTGTAGCTAAAGTTTTAAAAACTTCCACTGATTATCTTCTTGGAAATACTAATAATCCTAACCCCACTGACAATGATTCAGGCATTTCATGGTTAGATCTAGACATGCCATATGGTGGTAAAATTCCTGACGACTTAAAAGGAATGTACCGCGCTTTGGCTGAGCAATATGTAAAAGACCATCCTGAAAGTCTTAAGAAGGATTAATAATGAACGAAGTAATAACTTGGTTAATGAATTACTGCATGGAGCATGGTATTGGCGTGGTTTATCAAAAGAAATTGCCAGAAACCGCTCCATCTGACAGCTGGCATAATCCTAAACTAATAATTTTTAATGCGAACTACTATAAGGTTAACGAGCGGCCTTTCATGCTGGCACATGAAATCGGTCATGTTGTGGAAGAAGTTCCCGAGTATTACAAACTTGCTTATCTAGGAATGGAAAAAGGAGAGTTCTCAGCTAATCGTTTTGCGATTAATCTGCTCTCCCTTTACTGCATGGAAAACGACATTTGGTATGAAACTTACTATGATTTTGCTCAAGCGTTCGGCATCCCTAAAGACAAATATTACGTACTTGAGTTTGTGTTTGAATCAATGAAGGAGTTTTGATTATGAGATTAAATCATGATTGTGTAAGAGATGTGATGCTATTTATTGAGGAAGAACAAGAATTAGAAATGGCACTCCATTTACCTGATTTTTTAAATCAAAAAAAGCCAGCCAAAAGCCGACTTGATAAATACGATGCTGAAACTATTAAATATAGTTTAATGAAGTTAGATGAAACGAATTATTTAAATGATAATTGCGTCATTACTCAATATCAATTGATTGAATTTGATGTCACCTCAATCACATGGAATGGCCATAAGTTTTTAGATACCATAAGAGATCCTAAAATTTGGAAAACAACAAAAAATGTAGCATCCCATTTAGAGAGTATCTCTATTACACTACTTTCAAATATTGCAAGTAATGTCTTGGAAAGCTACATTCAAAAATTTATTCCAAAAGTCTAAATTCACTACCGTCGATGAATATATAGATATTGGTAGGCTTGTGACCCAATCTTTTAGTATAAAAATGCATTAATTCTGGCGAGACATAATCTATTGATTGTAAATCTTCACCAGAAATATGCATTGTACTTAAGAATTTATTCTGACCGTCTTCTTTTGTGAAATAAATAATACTTTTCATAATTGTCACCTCATTGACATTATACCTAATCGTCCACAGTGACGTTAAACCTGAATAGTTTTCGGAGGATATAGAATTTTGAATAAGAAGATTTTATCATTATTAGCAGTCGGTGCAACTCTAGGTGGAGTTTTATCAGCTCCTACCTCAACAGTTTTTGCATCCCGTACCAAGTCAGCAAAAGTTGCAAGAAAGCACGCGCGTGCTAAGAAAAGAGCTACTCATAAGAAGTTTAAAGTTCCTTACAAAGCTTTAGTTGGTGCTCAACCAACTGAAGTTGTAATTACTAAGAGAGTCAAAATGTTTGAATACAATCCTCGACTAAAAAGAATTTACAAACAAAATCTTAGTTCAGGCAGAGTTGTAACTGCTACTCAAGCAAACAACAATGCTTGGATTATTACTCACTTAGGCGCTGGTGAAGTCAACAAAGGATCTATTTGTGTAGTCAAAGGCAATGGCTGGTTTATGACTAAAGCTGAACAAGATAGACGTTTAGAAAATGCACGTCGTAGATTCAATAGTTCACTTGAAAATCAAGTTGGTTCTCAAGAATATAACGCTATGCGAAATGAATTAAATAGTTATAGAAACAATATTAAGAACTGGGTAGAACATTACTAATCCTAAAAAAACACCCGCTTACCGCTGGCACGGTAAACGGGCAGACATAAATGTATCCGGAAAATACAAAATATTTTGTAGACGAATGCCGACTGGCATCGGCGTTTTCGTCTACCCTATTTTAGCAAAATGGAGGTAAAAATTAAAATGCCAAAAAGAAAAAATACTTCAATTAAAGAGTATGCATTAAAATCTGGTAAAAAACGGTTTATGTTCCAGATCTATTTAGGATATAACAGCAATGGAAAACCTATTATTACTAGAAGACGTGGTTTTAAATCTTATGCTGAAGCTGAAGCAGCATATAACAAAATGTCTCAGATCAAGGCAGATGATTTTGTTAAACAAAAACAAATTAAAGTTAATGAATTGTTTGAACTATGGTTTAAAACTTACAAAGAAACCGTCAAGCCTCAAAGTGCTAGTAGAGTATTTGTTAATTACAAGCACCATATTAATCCCTATTTTGGCAATAATTACATGGATAGCATCTTAGTGAAGGATCTACAGAAGTGGGCAGATAAATTAGCAACTGAATTAGTTAACTATCGTCCTGTAATATCAATTATGAGATCACTTTATGAGTATGGTATGCGTTTAGGCTACATATCAGATAACTCAATTAGTCGAATTATTACACCAAAGAAAACCACTCGCAAGCGTCGCAATGTGGACGATAATGTTTATTCTAAAGAAGAGCTTGATACATTTCTTGATGTTGCTAAACAAGTAAATCAGTGTGTTTATACATACTTTAAATTACTAGCTTCTACAGGGATGAGAAAAGGTGAAGCTTTGGCACTTACCTGGAATGACATCGACTTGGTCAACAATACAATCTCTGTTAACAAGACTTTAACAAGTGTTGACCACAAATTAATCCTTTCTTCTCCAAAGACAAAGAACTCAAAGCGTTCTATTCCCCTCTCAGCCAATTTAAAGCAAGTACTGCTAGATTATCGCAAGAGTGAGAAAATCGTCTCAGTCAAGCTATTTCATAGGTTAAACGGCAACTATTGGTCATTAAGTCAGCCAGGAGATTGGCTTAGAGATGTCTATGCTAAAGATCATGCATTAAATGTTAAATACGCTAAAGAACATAAGCTAGATGATTCTTATGTTAGAGCTAAGGACTTACGTCACATATCTATTCATGGCTTTAGGCATACCTTTGCCACTCTCTTAATTGAAAACACCAATGTTAAACCTAAAACAGTTCAAATGTTGCTTGGTCATGCAAATATAAAAATGACCCTTGACATTTACACTCATATTAACAATAAGAATAAAGAAGACGCAATTAACTCTATTTCACAACTAAATATTTAGAATAAAAAAAGCACCTTTTTAGCCATTTTTTAGCCAAAAGGTGTTTTTTAGTACCCTATGTGTTGATATATCAGTGTTTATGCTTAATTGAGTGAAACAATACTAACTTCATTATTTCTTTTTCCTTTTTCTAGGCATAAAAAAAGACACCATATCAAAGGTGTCCTTTAACTAGTTATTGCTGTTGTCGTTGTTATTTACAACTTGACGACCCTTGTAATAACCCTTTGGTGAAACACGGTGGCTTAAGCGGTATTCACCAGTAGTTGCATCATAGTGCATTGCTGGAACACTCAACTTAATGTGACCACGACGTGAACGTTTCTTTTGTTTAGAAGTATGTCTTGCAGGAACTGCCATTTAATTTGATCTCCTTTATTGTAGTCTTAAGCTTCAGGGTCATATAACCCCGAATCACTCACGTAGTTCAATCATACTATTCAATTGCTAATAAATCAAGATTTATTCTATTTTCTTCTCTTTTTTATTGAAGAAAGTGACCTTGTGATCCGTTTTTTCCTTAGTATCTCGTCCAAAGAACCAAGCAATAATCATCCCGATAATCACCATTACCACTAACACAACAATTAGTGGTAACCTCACCTTAAAAAAGCCAAAATTAATTGCGACAGGTGATGTATTTAAAACAACAAAAATTACTGCAATTAAAGCCACAACTGATCCAATAATTAAATTTCTTTGTTTTTCCATCTTTTTTTACTTTCTAGAAGCAAACTTTAAGGAAATCTTATCACCAATCGATGGAAATAGATTATACAATTTAGCCGCTACAGCTAAACTAAGTGGTAAATTTAATTCACGTTTATCACTGCCAAAGAAGTGAACTACTTGCCAAGCAACATCATCTGGATCCAACATAAATTCTTGAACATTTTTGACATAATTTCCAGTCTTATCTGCTACATTAAGGAAATTAGTATAAACTGGTCCTGGGTTTACAGTCATTACCTTGACACCAAATGGCTTTAATTCTAGCCGTAAGACATTTGAAAATTGAATTACGGCAGCCTTAGATGAACTGTAAGCGGCTGACTTGGTAGTTGGTACCTTGCCAGCAATTGAGCCAAAATTAATAATTTGACCAGTCTTTTGTTCCATCATGACCCTACCTACTAAACGAGTAAAGTACATCAAACCTAAAACATTAACTTGGAACATATTGGTAACGTCTTGCATTTTTTGGTCCATAAATTCTTCGAATTTACCAAAACCAGCACAATTAACTAAAAAGTCAATGTGTTTTACTTGTTTAGTAATTGCATTAAAGGTTTGTTCAATTTCTTCCGGCTTACCTATATCTGTTGGAAAAACATATGCTTCAGCACCGGATAGTTCTTTAGCTTCTGCTGCAATTTCATCTAATTGGTCCTTTCTTCTAGCAATTAAAATTACAGTAGCACCACGACCAGCACTTTCAAGGGCAATGGAACGTCCAATCCCACTTGAAGCACCTGTAATTACAACAACTTTATTTCTTAATGAGTCTTTCATTTTTCTGAGCCTTTCATTGGAATATTAATCTGATCAAAATCATTAACTAATACTGTATTAGAAAATACTTTTTTAGCCTGTTTTTCGAGTTTTTTCCCTTTAGCACCCATATAACGAGCAGAAATATGATTTAGACATAATAATTTAACATTATCTTTCCGAGCAATTTTGGCTGCTTCAACCGAAGTAGAATGATAATAATCATGCGCCAATTTTTGTTCATCCCCTGCAAAAGTTGATTCATGGACTAAAACATCTGCATCTTTAGCCAAACGAGCAATACTTGGCGTGGAACGTGTGTCATAGATGACCGTCACAATTCTTCCCGGTTTAGTAGGTCCTAAGAAATTTTTACCATCCAAAACAGTACCATCAGCTAAAGTTACTTTTTCGCCATTTTTTAATTTCCCCAAAAGTGGCCCATTAGGAACATTATACTGTGCTAACTTGTCAATTAATAATTCGCCTGGATGTGAAGCCTCCACTACTCTAAAACCAAAACTAGGTATCCGGTGGTCTAGTTGCTCCGTATACACTCGAAAGCCCTTATCCTCACAGATTAACCCTGATTTAGCTAATTCAACAAACCTTATAGAATATGAAATTTTAGTCCGAGATACCTTAAGAGCTGTTCTAACAAATTCTTCAATACCACTGGGACCATAAATAGTAATAGGACCAACATCACCTTGAAAAGAACGAGTTGACAATAACCCTGGTAACCCAAAAATGTGATCACCGTGATTATGTGATATAAAAATTTTGGTAACTTTTCGTAATTTAATATTTGTTCTTAAAATTTGATGCTGAGTTGCTTCACCTACGTCAAAAAGCCAGATTTCATTCAATTCATCCAGCAACTTAAGTGCAACACTAGAAACATTGCGTTGCTTTGAAGGTTGCCCAGCACCAGTACCTAAAAATTGTAATTCCATGAAAATCCTATTCTAATCTAAAATTTTGAATGCTTAACAATTGTTTTGGTAACTAATGCACTATAGTATTTTGAGCCCTTTAAATTAGGGTGAGTATGATCACCGTAGAACCAGTCAGGATGATTCTTCGAGTATGAATACCAATCAATTATTATAAGATTATGATACCGTTTTGCACCTTGATTTAGCAAATTATTCACTGAATTTTGCCAATCTCTAGTTGGAACGTGAACATTAATCCAGAAAACTTTTCTCTTAGGTCCAGCCTGATGCATTATTCGATCAAGATCTTCCATTGAGAAAGGTCCATTAGTTCCTAACCCTATTAAGATATTATCTGCTAAAACTCCTTGACTTTGATAACTATCTAATAAGCCAAAAGCAACATTCAATTGTCTTGAAACAGCAGCATCAATTAACGCTTTAGGCATTAATCGTTTTAAATCGTTGCTCGAACCGGCCATTACCGAGTCGCCAATCGCAGTTACTTGAACATGTTGAGCAAATTGCAAATCTAACTGGGAAATACCATATTTAACAAAGGATTTGTTAATAGGATGCTTTTTAGTTTGAAGCTCAGCTTCACGAATAATTTTAGATTTTTTTTCTTTTTTCTTTTTTTCTTTTTCTTACTTTTCAATTAATTTAGCATTATCCGTTTTTTGTTTTTTAGAATTCTGATTAATTCGCTGTGCTAATTGGCTTTTATTAAAGTCTTCTGCTTTTACTCTCCCAGGTAATCCTACCCATTGGTCTTTCAATCAAACGATAAGTAATTTCTGTAATCACTAAAATTAAAATCACTTCAATAAGGTGATACAGCATTGGATTATCACCAATATTTACCTTATCTTCAAAAAAGATCATTACTGGAAATTGATACAGATAGATGCCATAACTTCGCGATCCAATCCAATCAAATAACCTATTAGTTAGGATTTGATTCCAATGACTACCAGGATGAGCAATTACCGCTACTAAAATACATACATCTAAAGTAAATAACAACATCCCGCCAGAGTAAGTAAAGGCTTGTTGTGGATTCATCCACTTAGAGAAAAACATTGCTAACATTAAAGCAAATGAAGCAAGGCCCACCAAGTCCAGTATCCAGCCTACTTTTCGTTCAACTTGCTGATTTAAACTCTCTATCGGCCAAACAACTGCTAATGCTGCTCCTAATCCTAAAGAAAAGAAACGAGTATCAGTTCCATAATAAATTCGATTAATATCAGCCTTTAAAAAGTATAGGATTGCCATTTCTAATGCAGAAACAGCTGATAGACCAACTAAAATCCAGAAAATATTTTTTTTCTTTTTAACCAATTTAACTAGTAAATAAATGACAATTGGCCAAACAATATAAAATTGGCCTTCAATTGACATCGTCCATAAATTAGTAAATGGTGATTCATTAGCTGCAAAACGCTCAAAATAGCTTTGACCATTATGAATTTGCCAAAAATTAAATACATTTAATAGATTTGCAAGTACAACCTGATTTAATTTAGCCAGTAAATTTCGTTGAAAGATAAAGATATAGGCTGCACTTAACCATAAAACAGTAATTAATTGTGGATATAACTTTTTTATTCGACTCAAATAAAAATGACGATTATTATATGATCCTGTTTTATCATATGAATTAAACATATGATCTGTCACCAAATATCCTGAGAGCACGAAAAAAATCGGCACTCCCAGATATCCTCCCATAAAGGAATTAGGATCCAAATGATAAAGAATTACTCCGATAACTGCTAAGGCTCTAAGGTCAGAATACCCCGTAATAAACCTATTTTTTTTCATACCCTATCTCTACTCTTATTGTACGAATTCAAAGACAAACTTGCCAATAGCCACATCATCACCATTAACAGCTCCTTTTTCACGTAGTGCGTCATCAACACCTAAACGCTTAAGCTTTCTTGCTAAACGCATAATACCGTCTTGGTGATCCAAGTTGGTCATTTGAACTAATCTTTCTAATTGTTCACCCTTAACGATAAATTCATGTTCGCCAACTTGCTCAACTGTAAATTCATTCTTTTGTGGTGCCTGATACTTATATTCTTTAATCTTTTGTGCTAGCTTAGGTTGTTCTTCAGCCTGTTCTTGTTCAACTTCAGTTACTAAGTTGGCAGTATCTGACATCAACTTATCTACGCCTTTATGAGTTACACTTGAGATCTCATAAATAGGTTCATTATTTCCTTCTGCTTTTAATGCTTTTTTAAACTCAGCTAGTTTTTCCTCAGCACCAGGAATATCCATTTGTGAAGCTACAATCAATTCTCGCTTCTTTGATAAATCTGTTTCGTAATTTTTGAGTTCTTTTTTAATGGTATGGTAATCATCAATTGCCTCACGACCATTATTAGGATCCATTGAAACTAGATGTAGAATTACTTTGGTTCTTTCAACGTGACGTAAAAATTGAATTCCCAAGCCTACGCCTTGACTAGCTCCTTCAATTAATCCTGGCAAATCCGCCATTGAAAAGTCACGACCATCTGGCAAGATAACCATTCCCAAATTAGGAGTTAAAGTCGTGAATTGATAAGCAGCAATTTTGGGCTTGGCCTTAGTTGTTACTGATAACAGTGTTGATTTACCAACTGACGGAAAACCAACTAAGCCGACATCAGCCAATAATTTTAATTCTAAGCGCAAAACGCGATCTTCACCTGGTTCACCATTTTCAGCAATTTCTGGTGCAGTATTAACACTAGTTGCAAAATGGATATTACCGCGACCGCCGCGACCACCTTTAGCAACGACTAGTTCTTGGCCCTTTTCAGTTAAATCACCAATCAATTCATTAGTGTCATAATCATATACAGTAGTACCAACTGGAACTTTTAAATAAAGATCCTTAGCTGCACGGCCATATTGTGATTTAATACGACCATTTTCACCACTATCCGCCTTAAACTTACGCCGATAGCGAAAATCCATCAAAGTTCTTAAGCCGCTGTCAGCAACAAAAATAATACTGCCGCCACGGCCACCATCACCACCGGCTGGACCGCCATTAGGGACGTATTTTTCATGGCGGAAAGCCACCATGCCATCGCCGCCTTTTCCGGCTTGTACTTCGATTTTAGTTTGATCAACAAATGTAGGCATGTATATCTCTTCCTTCCGTCTTAATCTAGCTTTTAATACTATACCACAGAAATACGCATGATATCGCGTTTTCTCGGATTACAATGTTAATTTTACCGTTTGTGCTTGAGTAAGCGTTAATCCTGCTCTACGCAAGTCATCAATTGAAGCTTCTTTAATTTTCTTCAATGAACCAAATTCGCGCAATAATTTGTTACGACTTTTAGGACCAATTCCCTTAATCGAATCTAAACGACTGGACAAAGCATTTTTAGCATGGCGTCTTCTATGAAAAGTAATCGCAAAGCGGTGCACTTCGTCTTGAACGCGCGTCATTAAATAAAAGCCCTCTGATTTGGGATTAAGGGGAATCAGTTTCAAAGGAATACCGTTGATGGGATCGCCAAATAATAAATGGTTTGTTCTGTGCTTATCATCTTTAACCATCCCCGCAACTGGGATATTCAAATTTAATTCATTTCGTAAAACATCTAAACAAGCATCGACCTGAATTTGACCACCATCCATCAAAATCAAATCAGGCATTCTTTTATGCTCGCGCAACAGTCTACCATATCTTCGGCGGACAACTTCCCTCGTGTTGCGTACTTCGTCGCCACCATTTTGATGTTCAACCTCACCTTTTAGCTTATATTTACGATAAGCTGTTTTTTCGGGTTCACCATCTTTAAAAACGACTAAAGCAGAGACTGGGTCAGCACCTTGAATATGGGAGTGATCAAAACTTTCAATAAAGTGTCCATATGGTAAGCCTAAAGCATCAAAAATTTCTTTTTGAGCGCCTTTAGTTTTTCGATTACCTAGTTCTAATAATCTAAACTTATCATCTAGCTTTAACTTAGCATTATCCTTCGCCATGTCTAGCAATGACTTTTTCTGCCCTCGTTGCGGTGTTCTAACAGGTACCTTCAAAACCTCAGCTAAAGTAGCATTATCAAATCCTTCAGGAATCAGAATTTCTTTGGGCAAAACCCTATTTCTTTGCCCATAAAATTGCACAATAAAGGAAGTGAAAGCATCTTCTGGATCTGTGGCATCTGTCAAAGGAAACATTCTGGTTTCTCTACGCAATAACTTTGCTTGCCGTAAAAAGAAGATTTGAACAGAAATCCAAGACTTGTCAACGTAATAATTAAAAATATCACGCTGCGTATTATCATTGGAAATAATTTTTTGTTTTTCAACCGTTTCTTCAATATATTTCAATTGGTCGCGAATTTCGGCTGCTCGTTCAAATTCAAGATTGCTAGCTGCTTGAGCCATTTTTTCGGTCAAACTCTGCTTAACACTAGCAATATCTCCATTCAAAAAGCTCTTGATCTTTTTAATTTGCTCTTCGTATTCTTTTTGTGGCACTTTTTTAAAGCATGCACCTAAGCACTGCCCCATATGATAGTAAAGACAAGGTCTGCCTTGATAACCATGACAGCGCCTTAGTGGAAAAACTTTTTGAATAAACTTCAAAGTGGCCTGGGCAGCATATACATTAGGATAGGGACCAAAATAGTAGCCACCATCCTTATGAACGATACTAGTTAACCGAGTTTGCGGATCATGTTCACGCGTGATTTCTATGTAAGGATATCCCGTACCCTGCTTTAATTGAACATTATAATAAGGTTGATACTTTTTTATTAATGTAATTTCAAGTAAAAAAGCTTCCTTATCAGTTGATACAGTAATGATGTCATAATCTCGAATTTCACGAACTAATTCAGCACGACGTCCAACCTGTTTACTCTTAAAATATGAGCGAACCCGATTTTTTAAATTTTTAGATTTACCAACATATATAACCGTACCGTTAATATCTTTCATCAAATAACAGCCGGGTTTTTCTGGTAAAAGTTTTAGTTTATTCTCAATTAATTGTGTTGCCATTATCTCATCTCACTGAAAAAATTTGCATTTAATAGTTTAACACAGACTGTTTAAGAAGATCTTAACTTTGCTTATAGAAATAGCTATTCGGTACAAAAGTTGATATATTAAAAGAAATAAAATTTGAGGAGAACTTTTGATGACTAATCTAGTTTTTGACTTAATTAACCAATTTGGCTACCTAGCCATCAGTTTGCTAATTGCAATCGAAAACATCTTTCCCCCTATTCCATCCGAAGTAATTCTATCGTTCGCTGGCTTTGCAACCCATCATTCTCAAATGAATGTCTTCGGTGTAATTATTGCTTCAACAATCGGCGCGGTAGTTGGTGCACTAGTTTTATATTGGATTGGCACTTTACTTAATCCAGATCGATTAGAAAAGTTGTTCGATCATAAGTTATTCAAACTACTTGGCTTTAAAAAGGGTGATGTACAAAAGGCTATCAGATGGTTTGATAAATACGGTACCGGTGCAATCTTCTATGGTCGCTGCATCCCTGTAGTTCGTAGCTTAATTTCAATTCCAGCTGGAATAGCCAAAGTTAAATTACCTAATTTCCTTATTTACACTAGCTTAGGCAGCTTACTCTGGAATGCTATTCTAGTTGGTCTTGGTTCCTATATGGGTGAAAATTGGGAACAAATTGTGTTAATTTTTGAAGAATACTCATTAATTATTGGAGGACTTATTCTAATTGCTTTAATATATTTTTCCTGTAAATGGTATAAGCAAAAAATTAAAGCTGATTAATTCAAACGCTCTATAAAAAATATAGAGCGTTTTCTTCTTTTAAAAATTAAAAATATCATGTAAAATTAATCTAATCTATAATAAGGGAAGTTTGCGAATGAAATTTAATATTTTTAGGAAACAAAATGTTGAGAACTATCTCGGTAAAGACATTAAGTTCTCCAAAACAATGAACGCCGTTGATTTAATGTCTCTTGGCGTAGGAGCTGTCATCGGGACCGGTATTTTCATCTTACCCGGAACTGTTGCAGCCACATTAACTGGACCTGGCGTTAGTTTATCCTTTGTTGTTGCAGCAATTGTTTGTGCTTTAGCTGGAATGTGTTATGCAGAATTTGCTTCAGCGATCCCAGTAGCTGGTTCTGCCTATTCATATGGGAATATCGTTTATGGCGAATTTACAGGCTGGATTATCGGTTGGGCACTGATTTTGGAATACATGCTATCTGTAGCCACTGTGGCAGCAGGTTGGTCATCATACTTCAGTTCTTTCATTGCACCATTTGGTCTAAAAATTCCACACGCTATTTCTGGTCCTATGAATCTTAACAATGGCGTTTATTTTGACTTGGTTTCTGTTTTAATCATTTTACTTATCAGTATCCTGTTGTCACGAGGGATGAAGAACTCAATTAAAATTAATGTCGTAGCTGTTTTTATTAAAATCGCCATTATTTTAATTTTTATTTTTGTAGGCTTACAGTTCATTAAACCTAACAACTATCATCCGTTCTTGCCATATCATTTTTCAGGAGTCATCAAAGGAGCAACCACAGTCTTCTTTGCCTTTCTTGGCTTTGATGTTGTTTCATCATCAGCCGCCGAGGTTAAAAATCCTAAGAAAAATATGCCCCTAGGAATTATTGGCACTTTAGCTATTGCAGCTGTACTTTATTTTGGCGTTTCAATCGTTTTAACGGGTATGGTTAATTATACCAAGCTAAACGTATCTAATCCCGTTGCTTTTGCATTGCAATATGTTCATCAAAACTGGGTAGCAGAGTTATTATCATTTGGTGCTATGCTAGGAATGGCTACCATGATGCTGACAATGATCTATTCAAGCTCTCGCTTAATCTATGCTATGGCACGTGATGGGCTATTGCCTAGTGCATTCAGTAAATTAGATAAAAAACATAACTCTCCTCAAAATGCCTTAGTCGCTGTCACTATTATTATTGCAGCAGGTGCAGCATTCTTCTCCGTTGATCAACTAGCCAATTTGGTCAACTTTGGTACACTTTTTGCCTTTACTCTTGTTTCCTTTGGAATTCTAAAATTAAGAAAAAGAACAGATATTGTTAACGATGGCTTTAAAGTTCCCGGATACCCATATTTGCCAATCATTTCTGGTTTAATTTGTATCTTTATGATTTGCCATTTAAGTTCAGAAGTTTACTTAATGGCAGCTATTTGGTTAATCATCGGTGCTGTAATTTACTTTATTTATGGCTACCACCATAGTCAGCTTGATCATGATTAACATCAGTAAAAATTATGTAAAGAAAAAGACGATTCGCATGAATCGTCTTTTTTAGCTCTGTTTGAACTAGTTAATTTGATTAATTGCCTGACCATCTTTAAAGAAAGACAAAACATTATTCGCAGCTTCTTTAGACAAATTAAATCTAGCAATGTGAGTAGCTGAACCAACGTGAGGCGTCATGATCACATTATCCATTTCAACCAATTCAGGTCTTGGATGCGGTTCGTTTTCGAAAACATCTAAGGCGGCGCCTGCAATTGAACCATTCTTTAACGCAGCAATTAATGCATCCCCGTCAATCAACGATCCACGAGCAACATTAATTAAAAACGCTGTGTCTTTCATTTTCTTTAAAAAGTCTGAATTAACCAGATGATATGTTTCAGCTGTAGCAGGAGTATGTAAACTCACAAAATCAGCTTCTTTTGCCAAAGTATCTAAGTCAACATATTTAGCATCTAATTCTGCTGCAATTTGATCATCTACTTGATGACGATTATGATAAATAATTGTCATACCAAATGCTTTAGCGAACCTAGCAACTTGTTGACCAATTCGACCCATACCTACAATTCCTAAGGTCTTTCCTTCAATGGAGTACCCTTGGTTGTCGTACTCATCGGCATTTAAAAAGACGCCTTCACGCAAAGCATCGTCATAATAATGCAATCTACGAGCTGATGCCATAATCATTGTCCAGGCAAGTTCCGCCGTTGGACGCAACACACTCTTAGGGCAATTTGAAACAACTATTCCTTTTTCTTTAGCGTATTCAACATCAACGTGATCAAAGCCAACGCCATAAGTTGAAATTATTTTTAAATTTTTCGCAGCATCAATCATTTCTCGATCAAAAGCCATCTTTGCTACGATCACACCATCATATTCTGCAATATGATCAAGCACCCACTCACGATCATCTTCTGGTCGATGTCCTACTGGACCGATATCAACTTGACAAATATTTTTTAAATCAGTTAAGGCCTCATCTCTTAAGCCACCTAAAACTAAAACTTTTGCTTTATTCATTATTTTTAGACCTCTATTCAATTTTCATCTTAAAGTAAAAATACCACTATTTGAAAGAGAAAACATCTACTTTAATATTTTATTGATTGCAACTGCAACACCGTCGTGGTCACAATCAGCCGTAACTTCGTCAGCATGTTGCTTTGTATATTCAACAGCATTTCCCATTGCGATACCTAATCCAGCATAAGTTAACATCGGCATGTCGTTTGCTTGATCGCCTAGGGCCATCACATTACTTCGATCTATTTTTAAGTAGTCACATAGTCTTTTCAGGCCAGTCCCCTTATCGACACCGGCAGCGGTTGCTTCATAATAAAAAGGCTCAGTCTTTGAAAATACAACTCGATCTTTCATCATTTCAAATAAAGGAGATTCTATTTTATCATCTAAATAGTCTGGATCATCAACATACATACATTTGATGATTGGTATCTGCTTCATTTCTTCTTGTGTACGATATGAGACTTCTAATTTTACGACCCGTGAATTATAAATTGTATAATGTCCCAAATCACGGCTAGCTGTATAAATTCGATCTAACGATACGCTATGAAAATGTAAGTTTAGCTTTCGCGCAATTGTCTCTAAATCTACATAATCTTCATATTTTAGCCCCTGTTTGAAAATAACCTGCCCCGCGGTTGATTCTACAACTGCACCATTAAAACTAACTACATACTGATTTTCTTGGCCATTAAGCCCTAATTCATCTAAATAACGTTGAGTACCTGACAAAGGCCGACCTGTGCAAATTACGATTTGCTTGCCTTGTTTTTGAGCAGTCAAAATTGCTTTTTTAACTGCTGGTGTAATCTCCTTCTTAGAATTAACTAAGGTTCCATCAATATCTATCGCGATTAGCTTAATTTCTTCCATTACCTTTTCCCTTAAAACAAAGAAAGCACCGCTTATGCGATGCTCCTATTAAACAGCCATGGTCTGCGTATTTTCTTTTAACTTGACCAAATCAGCCATATCATCAGCACTGATTTCAAAATCGATGTTCAAGTTTTCCTGCATTTCTTTAACATTATCACTCTTCGGCAAAACAATACAACCTAGCTGTAAGTCAAATGCTAACATTAATTGAGCTGGACTAACATGATACTTTTCAGCGTAAGTCCTGATTCTTGGATCCTTTAACAAACGACCATGTGCAAGTGGAGAATATGCTTTAATCTGAATTCCTAAATTTTTACATTATTTCATCAAATCAGTTGGCACATTTCCTATATGAACTTCGATTTGATTAACTACTGGCTTAATTGAGCTGTTATTAACAATGTTAGCTACGTCTTCTTGTAAAAAATTTGAAACACCAATTGATCTAACTTTACCGGCTTTAAGTGCTTCTTCCATTGCTCTCCAGTTTTCCAGATTGCCTTCAAAGTGACGATCATTAATTCTATTCACTTCAATCCAAGGTTGTGGTGAATGAATTAACAACATATCAATATATTCCAAACTAAATCGATCTAAAGCGTCATCAATTGCTTTTTTGTACCTTCATAGTCTTTAATCGAAGTTGGTAATTTAGTTGTTAAAAAATATCACTACTCTCAACATCAGAGTTCCAAATACCTTTTCCCACACCACTTTCATTGCCATAGTCTTTAGCAGTGTCGAAAGCGCGGTAACCAACATTAATCGCTTGACGAATTACTTTTCGTACATCATCGTTATTAATTAGCCAAGTTCCTAGTTGAATTCGAGGAACCTCTACTCCGTTATTGAGCATTAAAGTTTTATCAGAGTACATATATACACCTCTACATTTTACTAATATGTCTCTGTTTCTTAATTCCTGTATTTATATAGCTAATAACAATTATTAAACAATAATTGTTTTTTTCAGCCATCTGTTAATAGCATACAACAAAATTGTTGCAAATCCTATACATACATTTTATTTTTTGTGGTTCTGTTATATTTTCTAATTAAAATAGTAGCATCAATCAATGCTGCTAGGTTTATAAAGATTATCAAATAATTTATTTTATTATTCTATACAAAATTAATATTTTCGTATAAAAAAAGAAAGGGCTGATGATGTCCTATCAACTCTTTCTCTTCAGTCTCTTAATTCCCAACACCTATAATACCAGCATTTATCATTTAAACAAGGATAAAAAACATCTTTTACTTACTAAATATTATTTTTAGTTTTCACATTATAGTTTTCATCACATTTTTAAAAAGTCTAGATGTTATATTACAAAATGATTACAAGAGCAATATAAATCATATAGTTCACTATTAGCTATATGCAAATACTATATTTTTTGAGCAATAAGCTGCAACAATTTTTGAGCAATCTTTCGCTTACTCATTTTAGGCCATTTCTTAGTTGACTTATTTTTTTGTAAAATCGTTACCTGGTCTTCATCATTGCCAAAAACATTTTTAGAAACGTCATTTGCTACAATCATATCGGCACCTTTTGAAGATAGCTTTTTTGCAGCATTTTGTAGCAAATTATTCGTTTCTGCCGCAAAGCCGACAACTATCTGCCCTCGCTGCTTGTGGCTAGCAACTTCGCGTAAAATATCTGTCGTTTTAACTAAAGTTAGAGTCAAAGTTTGTTGATCAGCTTGCTTTTTTAATTTATGATCTGCAACTTGTTTCATGCGCCAATCCGCTACTGCAGCAGCCATAATTAAAACGTTACTATGCTTAAATTCTTTTTTGACTGCAACTAACATTTCTTCGCTACTAGAAACATGAATTAATGTAATCCTAGGATTTTGTGGCAAAGGCATACTTACATTACCATATATTAGCTTTACTTTCGCTCCCATCGCTGCTGCTTCTGTAGCTAAGGAAATGCCCATTTTCCCACTAGAGCGGTTACCAATAAAGCGGACGGGATCGATTGCTTCTTCAGTACCACCAGCAGTAATAACAATATTTTTTCCTTGCAAAACGTTCTGTTGTTCAGTGAAATTTTTGATCCACGCCACAATTGCTCCTGGCTCTGGCATTCGTCCTTTAGCAGCATAGCCTTCTGCCAGCATCCCTACTGCAGGCTCCATTATTTCTACACCATGTTCTTTCAGAAAAGCTATATTTCGCTGTGTAGCTGGATTATTCCACATTTGGTCATTCATGGCTGGTACAACCAATTTAGGTGCACTTGTAGCTAAAATTGTAGTGCTAGCTGCATCGTCAGCAATTCCCGTTGCCATTTTAGCAATAAAATTTGCAGTCGCTGGTAAAACCAGAGCTAACTCTGTCCAACGCGCTAGATGAACATGTGGTATGCTAGCCTCATTTTCCTTGCTCCATAAATCATCCAAAACAGGATACTTTGTTAAAGCTGCCAGTGTATTAGTAGTTACAAAATGCTCTGCATTTTTAGTCATTACTATTTGAACTTGATGACCCGCTTTTTCTAAATCGCGGATAACGTTAACTGCCTTATAATCAGCGATTCCACCTGTCATATAAATTGTTATTCGACTCATTTTACCATTCCTCGTCATCTAAACTTATTTTTATTTTATCATTGTCCACTTAAATAGTAGACCCGGATTTAAAATTGAAGTGCAACACTAAGTGTTAAACAAAAAGGCCATGAAGACCTAAACTTGAAGTGACGAAAAATCAAGAAAGGAAGATCTTTA
>QWCX01000021.1_pt1 | contig 35968 bp, 44 predicted proteins | sample 1972661 | NCBI WGS metagenome assembly QWCX01 (sample SAMN09866697, study PRJNA288562) | Human vaginal metagenome isolate pre1_vaginal, whole genome shotgun... | isolation source: vagina | host: Homo sapiens | place: USA: California
GTTCAAACCAATCATACGAGAAAGGAACTCCTTTTTCTAATGTTTAAAGAAATAAATTTAAGGAATCATTCATCCTTACACAAAATATTTTACAGTCTCTTAATTCAGATGAAGTAGATTCTTTTTTCGATAAAAAAGATAATATTGATAGATATTTGTATATTGGTTGCCCAACGTGCTATTATTGTCGACAATATTCAGCCACTTTAAATGAATTTAATAATCTGATTGGTGGTCAATTATACTATTTAAATATTGATGAAAGTAAAGATAATGCAGATTATGCTTTTGATAACTTGGAAGTGCCAGGTACTCCCACTGTTATGCGAATTAAAAACGGTGAAATTGCTAACGCATGGGTAGGTGGAGGAAAAACAGCTACTGAGTTGTATGATTTTCTGAAAAATCAAGGTTAATACAAGGAGATAAATATGTTCTTTAAAAAGAATCTTAAAGAAGAAGCTGCATTTAAGAGTAGATTGAATACAGTGATTTCAGATCCTCAAGTTAAGAAAAATGCCGAATTGGTTGAGTTATTACAAGCTGCTATTGCGAAAGCTGATAAGCATGAGTCAATTCAATCGATTGCTTCTAATTTGTCTTTGAAATTGAAAGAAAACTTTAGTGAAAATGAACTACCTAAAGCTATAGTTGAACTTCAGCTGAAACTAGAAAGATATGCAGCAGTGGGTGCTAACGGTATTGTAACTGGAGTATTTGATTGGTAAATCGACAGGTACTAAATTCTTGATCAAATTATGTATTTTAACAGAATATGATATGAACGTTGCCAGTTTCTGACGTTTTCTTAGAAAACACTACTGTTTTGGTAGACTTATATATGTAAGTTGATAGAAGTACTAAGTGAGGCAGGCTTAAAGATTTATCGGAGGTGTCTGGAATGGTAAAGTTTCAAGAACTAAAAGAAAATCAATTAAGTCAAGTTTTAGGCGGTACACATCACAAGCGCGGAGGCGGAAAGTACCATTACTATGGTAATGGTGTATATTGCAACCGATATTATTGTCATGATAATTTAGCACAAATGTGGGATAGCGTTGGTCGTATTATGTATACTGGATGGCAGAAGGATGGACCATTTGCGCATCCTTTGGTGTAAATAATGATTAAGAAGGATGAGACTTTAAAGTTAAAAAATGAACTAGAAAAAGTTCGTTTTAGTAAAGATGTAATTGATAATCCAAATTTGGTAAGAATTTTGGATAGAACAATTGATCAAGCGGAAAATAATGATTCTGCTTTATATATCGGTTCTAGATTATATTATCAATTGCAACAGTACGAATTTGCTAAAAATTTTAATGCTCCTAAAGTTATTCATGACTTGCAGGCTACACTAGCTGGTTATGCAGGACAATCGAGTAGTAGTATGACATAGGAAATAGTTGATGGATTTATTATGAATAAGGGTTAATAGCCCTTATTTTTTTATAAAGTGGTTATTATTTCATATAAAATATAATATTAGGGCGAAAATGATATCGATTATTTTTAGTTTTCATGAATTACTTGATTAACCCATTGATAGATTTCTTGGTAATTTAGTTCATTGTCATCTATTTGAGCGATCTTTAAGATTTGATTTGCTAAATCTTGCCAATCACAGGTTAGTTCATAAGAATTGCGTCGTAAAAATAGTAAGAATGCAATTGCTGTAGTCCGTTTATTTGCATCTTCAAAAACATGCTTTTTAACTAATTTAATTAATAAAATCCCAGCTTTTTCAGCAAAAGACGGATATAATTCTTGTCCAAAACTAGTTTGCTTAGGTTGAACAACTAAAAAATGAAGGGCTTCTGCATCCCTAACGTGAGGTTTTTGTCCCGTTGCACCTTCTCTTTGAATAACCCTTGCATTGATTACTAAAATATCCTTTTCTGTTAGATAATTGATCTTCATTGACTACTTATCCTTTAAGTACTCTAACATATCCCAGTAATCAGAAATTAAGCCATCTATTTCTTTTAAATTTTCAGAATTAGGACGGTCTGATTTTTTGATTTTTACTTCAACAATATCGCCTACTTTGAGATTTTGCTCTTTTACTTCCTTAGCTGGGATATTGATAGCTAAGGAAGAACCATTTTTAACGACCTTTTTATATAAAGTTTCAGCCATATTTTTCACCTTTTCTGGCACTATAATACTTATATACGTATTATACATATTGAGCGATAAATATGCCAAGTAATAAATCAAGATCATCAACAAAAAATCGATATCAAATCTCACGAAATGATATCGATTATTTTTATATGAGCGCGATTATTTATTTCTCAATCAAGCTTTCAAATTCGTTCAACCGTTTTTCAAAAGTCTTGAAGGCATCTTCTAAGTAGTCAGGCTTAGTCATGTCTACGCCAGCACGCTTCATGATCTCAGTTGGGTAATCACTTGAACCAGCTTTAAGGAAACCAAGGTAGGCATCCCTCTCAGCAGGCGTTCCATGAACCACCTTGTTTGCTAATGCCGTTGCAGCCGCAAAGCCAGTCGCATATTGGTACACATAGAAATTGTAGTAGAAGTGTGGAATTCGTGACCATTCAAGGGCAATATCGCCGCCTGGTTCAACGCTATCGCCGTAATAATGCTGATTAATTTGACCGTAAACGTCGTCTAAAGTGTCAGCGGTCAGTGGTTCTCCCTTAGCATCGGCTTCGTGCAAGAATTGTTCAAACACGGCAAATTGAGTTTGACGGAATAAAGTGCCTTTAAATGAATCAAGGTAGTAATTTAAGATAAAGGCCCGCGTCTTAGGATCGGTAATGTGGTCTAAGAAATATTCGGTCAAAATATTTTCATTAGTAGTTGAAGCAATTTCAGCCACAAAGATTGGATAGTCGCCGTAAACGTAAGGTTGAGTATTGCGAGTGTACCAGGAGTGAACGGAGTGACCAGTTTCGTGGACTAAAGTATAAAGTGAATCGATGTTATCTTCCCAGTTGAGCAACTCATAAGGATCGGTATCATAAGCACCACCGGAGTAGGCACCAGTTACCTTGTTTTTAGATTCTATTGGGTCGATGACACGATTATTAAAAATATAGTCAACATGCTTCAAGTAGTCTTCACCAAGTGGAGCCAAAGCCTTTTTTGCTGTCTCTTTTGCTTCTTCGAAATTGTATGAAAGAGAAGGTCTTCCGGTTAGTGGCACATACATGTCCCACATTTGCAGATCCTTCAGGCCTAAGATCTTTTTACGTAGCGCAACATAACGGTGAAGTAAGTCTAGGTGTGAATCAACTTCCTGGATTAAAGTGTCATAAACTGCTACGGGTACGCCATTATCGGCTAAAGCAGCTTCACGAGCTGAATTATACTTGTGCACACGTGCGTTATAGTTGTGCTTTTTTACAACGCCAGACAAAGTTGAAGCCAAGGAATTTTGGAACTGTCCATAAGTGGCATAAAGTGTATCAAAAGCACCTTTTCTGACATCACGATTTTGGGATTGGATCAGCAAAGAATAAAGGCCATCTGATAATTGTTCCATATTGCCGTCATCGTCTTGAACGTAACCGTATTCCATGTCGGAGTTGGTCAAAACGTTAAAGGTATTTTCAGAAACACTTAAAGCATCCCCAGCATCGGCGATCAATTTTTCTTGCTCAGCAGGTAATGTATGAGGACGCTTGTTAGTAATTGTTTCAAGATAGTGTGCGTAATCCTTTAATCTAGGTTCAGCTTGCTTAAATTGCTCAAGCTTATCACTAGGGATACTCAAGATTTCAGGATTAATAAAACTTGTTGCAGCCTCAAACTGGTTAGCCAAACTTTGTACCCGGCTGACGTAGCCGAGATAGTGCGAATTAGAAGTATCAACATCGCTGGACATGGTAGCGTAAACGTAGATATTTTCCACATCACGTTTAACAGCTAAGATTTTGGTTAAGCTCTCGTACAGGTTCTTGCCTGATTTAGCTAGTGTACCTTTTAATTCAGCAAGTTTAGCCACTTTTTCTTGTGCAGCTGCATAAGCTTGCTCCCATTCATCGTCATTTTTAAAAATACGGGTTAAGTCCCATTTAAGCTCTTCAGGGACTTCGTTTCTAGTTGGAATTGCCATTTTTACCTCCATAATATTTCATTTTCTATACATCTTAGCTTGTTGCGTTATATTTCGCAAAAAAATAAGTTATTATTAATTATTAGCATTTTTATTTTATCGAGAGATTAAAAGTGATACAAATAAACTAACTTGTATTAAATTCGAAGGGAAACGATCAAAAGAATGGACCAAAATCCAAAACGAAGAGAAGGTTATCGCGCTCATCGTTCATCGCTTAATCTTCATCGGAATCGTGCTTTAGCCGCAGATGCATCAGCGCTCAAATCAGGTAACTTTTTTGCCCGCTTGATTGGTGTGGCAGTATTATTAACTGCTTGTTTTGGCATGGCATGGGCTGCTCACATGTATTTTACCGTCCATAGTGTGATTGATGGTAAAAACGGCGGCAACACTGCTACTTCAGCTAAAATTGCCAATAAACAGCCAATTTCTATCCTAGTTCTAGGGGTTGACCAGGGGATTGAAGGTCGCCATGATCGTGGTAATTCCGATACTATGATTTTAGCAACAGCTAATCCACAAAAGAATTCTGCGACAATGACTTCAATTCCACGTGATACTTTGGCAGATATTAAGGGCGATCCAGAAAATAAATACTTCATGTTTCGGGTAAATTCTGCTTATGAAATCGGTGGACATGAATCAAGTATGAAGACTGTGTCATCAATGTTAAATGTGCCAATTGATTATTATCTAGAAGTTAATATGAAGGCGCTAAAAAGCCTGGTTAACGCAGTTGGTGGTGTCGATGTCCAAGTTCCATTTGACTTCTCGTATGACTGGTGTGATTTCCACAAAGGCAAGCAGCATTTAAATGGACGGCACGCGGTGGCTTATGTTCGAATGAGAAAAGAAGACCCACGTGGTGACTATGGTCGTCAGATGCGGCAACGTCAGGTGATTGAGGCAATTGCACATAAGGCAATGTCGGTTAATACGCTTGGCAATTACCGCAAGCTGGTAGATATTTTCAATAAATATGTGAAAACTAATCTGACATTCAATGATATGCTTAGTTTGGCGCTCAATTATCGTGGCTGCATGAATAGCTTAAAGAGTGGCTACATTCAAGGGCATGATGCTTGGATTGATGGTTCTTCAATTCAGGTGGCGTCTACTAAGGAACTACAAAAGACGTCAGATAAAATTCGTAAGAACCTGAATTTGCAAACACAAACTTTGAACAATGAAGAAACGCGGCAAAATGAATTGAATGATCAGAACAATCACATCAAGTGGGATGATCCCAATGCTTTCACCAATTATCGGATTTATGATCAAAATCAAGATAAGCCGGCAGGTGGTTCGAATTCTGGTTATGGTTCAGGTACGGGTGAAAGCACATCTTCATCTAGTTCTTCAGCGTCATCGAGTAGTAGTTGGCATTTTAAATGGTAAATATGAAAAAGTATCCGAGATGGATACTTTTTTTCTGCGGTAAAATAAAACTAAGAGGTGAGAAAAATGATCGGAACAATTGTAAATACTTGCGCTTTGCTGGTTGGTACTACAGTTGGCTGCTTGGTAAAGAAAGGATTGAATAAGCGTTATGAAGACGTTTTGTTCATCGCAATGGGACTGGCAGCGTTAGGCATCGGTTGGGAGAATGTGACTAACAGCATGCCTAAAAGTCACTATCCAGTTTTGTTCATTGTTAGCTTGGCTTTAGGTGGAGTAGTCGGTACCGCGCTCAATATCGCTGGTCGTTTTAATCACTTAGTTGATAAAGCAGGCAAATCTAATTTAGCTAAAGGTCTAGCTACTGAGATTTTGCTTTGCTGTATTGGTGCTTTGTCAATCGTGGGTCCCGTGATGGCGGCAGTTAAGGGAAACAATACTATGCTATTTACCAATGCCATGCTGGATTTAGTAACTTCGATGGTCTTTGGCGCTAGCTTTGGTTGGGGGATGCTAGCGGTCGTTCCGGTTTTATTTTGCTGGCAAGGTAGCATTTACTTGGTAGCAAAATTTTTGTCGGCTGATTTTTTTACAGGTCCATTAGTTACTGAATTGTCTATTGTTGGTGGCTTTTTGATTGCTTGCTCCGGTTTGTCTTTATTAAAAATTCGTGATGTTAAGACTCTGAATTTCTTGCCATCATTATTGGTGCCGGTTATCTTTTTCATTATTAAAGATTTGACTGGGTGGTTTTAGCTGCGAATCATCTAAGAGTAATAATCTTACCAGTATTTAGATCTTTAGATTCTATTTTAATAATCTTATCTCCTTTAGGAAATGGATGGATGAATTTCAAATTTAGCAAAGAGATTGGAACCATATAATTTTGATTATTTAATAATGCAAGAGCCAAGATCGTTTTATTTGTACGTAAAGAATGATCGAATTTTAGGTATGTAAAGGCTCCACGTCCTGTTAATCTTAAGTGTGGACCTAACATTTCTTTAAGTTGATTTAAAACTTGTAATTTCTGAAAAGTAGAGCCATCTTTTTTAATAAGAACTTTTTTAGCTGTACTTTTCGATCTAGAGCATCATTAAAAAATTTTCTTGGCCCTTCGATATATGAAATTCCACATAAATGCATAAAGTTATCTCTTCTTGCAGTGAGTTCAATTTTATTATTTTTAGTAGTGTAAATGATGGTTTTATTTACAAAATGTTTATCATAAAAATCAGCACTATTATAAATAATGGATATGTACCGACGTAATTGCCCCAATTCTTTTAAATTAACTGATTTAAATAATTTATAGTTCATCTCTTTTCCTCCAAGTAAAAAAGGAGTCCACAAATTGTGAACTCCTAAAGTCGGTTTAATTTTGGTGTCTGCCACCAACTAAGCCATTGCGTCTTAGATATGTAATATCAGGTTTAATTTTGGTCCCTGCTACCCGTCAGGCCCTTATGTCCTGCATTAGAATCAGATTGACCATGAGCCGACTACTCATTGATGCATATCACCTTACACTTTTATTATATTTGAGTTCATTTTTATAGTAAAGTGTTATGCTCAAACACTTGTTTAAATATTTTATCTAATATTAGCTTTGATAACAAGCGAACACAATATATTTACCCTCGAATCAAACGAAAAATTTGTCCGTCAGGCCCATTAATTAGCTGTGGTTCAATTCCCATCAATTTAAAACCACAACGCTTAGCCACATTTGCACTTTTGTCATTGCCGACAGCAACTAGCAGATCAATATAGTGTAGGTTAAACTCACTAAAAGCATGCTGGCATAACGCCGTTACGCTCTTCGTGACAATACCATGCCCTTGATATTTACTCGACAGCCAATAGCCGATCTCGGCTTTTTTATTTGGAATCAAATTATGCAGGTCGATCATGCCACTTGGCTGCTTATTGACTAAAATTGTTAAAACGAGTATTGACTGCCGTTTCATTTTGGCTTGAATTTGTTTAATAAAATTAGCTTCATCGTGTGCACTTTTCATTTTGTAGGCCCACGGCAGCCACTTACCTAAATTTTCACGGTCACAGGCAACAGCTTGATATAATTCTGCTGCTTGCTCGACTTGTGGCAAAACTAGTTGCACGTCTAAGTCATTAATTTGCAAATGAATTGGTGTGAAATAATAATGTTTTTCTTGTTTCATTTTCCTTTTTTCTCCGTGCAATTTTAATTATGCTAAGTATACTTAACTTATGTAAAAAAATCAGTGAAAACGTAGAATCTTGCAAATTTGGCTGATTTCTGCTAAGTTCGTAAAGTTACTAAGTCTCAATTAGGGAGGAAAAGATTATGCAAAAGGAAGAAAAAGAATCAATATTTCCAGTTATTTACGGTGTACTCTCAGCTGTGATTTCTTTTATTGCCGTGATTTTTATTTGTCTACACAGCTTCAGGATGAATTTGCAATTAGCAATCATCACAGCAAGTGTTTTTGCTATCTTTTTCTTCGGCCTATCCTATTTTAGAGGACATGCATCAGTCGAAATTAAGCGTATTGTTTATAAATATAAGCTGACAGATCAGGAGCTAGCTAAGATTACGGGGCTAAAAGCAAGTGATTTTCCTATTTATCATGATCGTTTGCAACTGATCTTACCTAAGCGCTATTGGCCTCGTGTTCTTGATGCACTCCAAAATTATGAAAAAGAACATGAATCAGCTAAATAATAGGGGATGAAAAATGAGTTTATTAACTGTTAAAGATTTAAGTCAGAGTTTTATTGATAAAACTTTATATGAAGATGCCAATTTTGTGCTTAACAAAGAAGACCATATGGGGGTTACTGGTCAAAATGGTGTTGGCAAGTCAACGTTAATCAAGATTTTAACGGGTGAAATTTTGCCCGATGATGGTCAAGTAACTTGGCAAAATAAAATTGATGTTGGTTATTTGGACCAGTATGCTAAATTGGCACCTGGTGTGACTATCCGTGGCTTTTGGCGGACGGCTTTTGATCAATTATTTCAAAAAGAAAAAGAGTTGAATGATCTGTATGCCAAATATGCCGAAAACGGGGACGAAGCCCTGTTAGAAAAAGCCGGCAAGGTACAGACTTATTTAGAAGAAAATAATTTTTATGATATTGATACTGAAATTGAACAAGTCGCCTCAGGACTAGGACTAGCTGATTTAGGCTATGATCACGATGTTTCTAAGTTATCTGGTGGTCAGCGCTCTAAAATAATTTTAGCAAAGTTGTTGTTGCAAAGCCCAGATGTTCTGGTTTTAGACGAACCGACTAACTATCTTGATGTTTCACATATTGATTGGCTGGTTGACTATTTGAACAATTTTGCTGGAGCCTTTATTGTCGTTAGTCATGATTATGACTTTTTGGGCCGAATCACTAACTGCATTATCGATATCGATTTTGGCACAATTACTCGTTATACAGGAACGTTGAAGCAAGCCTTGCGGCAAAAAGCAGCCAACCGTGAGACCTACTTGAAGGCTTATGCTAACCAGCAACGCAAGATTGCTAAGACTGAGGCCTATATTCGCAAGAACAAGGCGGGTACACGTGCTAAGAGTGCTAAGTCACGGGAAAAGCAGCTGGCGCGGATGGATGTTTTGACACCGCCAAAAAACAACCGCAAGGCACGCTTTGAATTTCCATATGTTGCGACTGCTTCTAATTTGTTGCTACAGACGCAAGATTTGGTCATCGGTTACGACCATGCTTTGGTCAAGTCAGCCTTCAATTTCTCTGTTGGTGGGGATGAAAAAGTGGCGATTACTGGTTTTAACGGAATTGGTAAGACTACCTTGCTTAAGACATTGTTAGGGCAATTAAAGCCAATTTATGGTTCATATGAGTTATCTGTTACTGCAAAGTTGGCTTACTTCAAGCAAGATCTAACCTGGCCTAATAGCAACATGACTCCACTCCAATATTTACAAGAAGAATTTGAACGCAAAAAGCCAAAGGAATTGCGACAAGCGCTGGCACGCATGGGCTTAACTGCACAACAAGCAATGAGTCCACTAAAGGAACTTTCTGGTGGGGAACAGGAAAAAGTAAAATTAGCTAAGATGCAGTTTGAACCAGCTAATTTGCTTTTCCTTGATGAACCTACTAATCACTTGGATAACGATACCAAGGATGCTTTGAGAAAAGCGATTGTTAACTTCCCAGGCGGAGTCATTATTGTTAGTCACGAACGTGACTTTTTCCGCGGTGATTGGGTCGACAAGACCATCGATATTGAAACTATGAACTGAGGCTAAAACTATGTCTGAGAAGCGGGATGTCCAATTTTATCAAGAAGTAATGGATATTTGTTTAACTGCGGGCCGACTAATGATCGAAGGCGGGAGCGAAATGTATCGGGTAGAAGATACAATGCTCAGAATTGCTCGCAATGCCGGAATTGATGATCCGCGTGTTTTTGCGACGCCAACCTGTGTTTTCATGAGCTTAGATGGTGGCAAGCTAAGTCAGATGAAACAAATTCGTGATCGCAACATCAATTTGGAATTAGTAGACCGGGTTAATGACTTGTCGCGCCAATTTGCAGTTAAAAAAATCACTCTTTCTGAATTAAAAGAAAAGATTGCTTTAGTATCACAAGCACCTACTTTCCCAATGTGGCTCCAGGTATTGGGAGCTGCTGTATTGTCTGCTACCTTGATGGTTTTGTTTATGGATAATTACGACTGGGTTGATTTCCCAGGTGCTGCCTTAGTAGGGGCTGTTGGTTTTTGGTCGTATTATGAGTTTAAAAAATATACTAAGATTCGTTTTTTATCAGAGCTAATTGCAGCAATGGTCATGGGGATCTTGGCAGTATTATTCAATCATTTTAATCCACAAATGATTACTGATAATATTTTGATCGGCGCTCTGATGACTTTAGTCCCAGGCTTGGCAATTACTAATGCTTTGCGAGATCTATTCATGGGAGATTTATTATCAGGGATTATGCGAATGTGCGAGGCTGTGTTAACCGCTTTAGCTTTAGGCGGTGGAGTTGCACTTGTACTTAAATTCATAGGAGTATAAAAATGCCACTTTGGTTAGAAATTATTATTAATGTCATTTTTTCTTATGTAGCTTCGGTGGGTTTTGCATTAACTATTAATGTACCGCATCGCGATCTTCACCTGTCAGGAGTCAGTGGCACAGTGGGCTGGATGGCATATTGGACTTGCTTTAATTTGGGATTTGGGCGAATGATTTCAAATTTAATTGGCGCCTTTTTGATAGGTATTTTGGGCTTGTGTTTTGCACGCATTAAAAAAAGTCCAGTGACGGTCTTTAATATTCCTGCCTTAGTACCGTTAGTCCCGGGCGTGCCTGCTTATCAAGCAGTACGTGCTTTAGTTGTGGGGGATTATAGTCAAGGAGAGAATTTGCTTCTACGAGTAGCAATTGTTACTGGTGCTATTGCTTTAGGTTTCATGTTATCGACTATGTGTACTGAAGTTTTTTATAAATTTAAATATCGTCATTTTAAAAGTGCTAGACTGTACATCAAACATAAAAAATAGTACAATTACTGACTGACGAGTCGATTAATGAACGCGAGATGCGTATATTTATGAGATAGAGGACATCCGCCTTAAGTGGCAAGCACGGGAAGTGCTGATGTTGGACGCACTGATGTGAACAGTTTAAACGTCCACATATGCTTTGAGCATGTGCCTTGAGTTAAAAGGACAAGCCTTCGTGGCTTGCCCTTTTTTGTTATTTGATGTAAAGTGCCTGGCGTCCTTGTTGGTCATAACTCAATTCTAAGTTATGCCAATTAACCGGTTGGTTTTTAATACCGTAAGGATTATTAACATAGACAAGCTTCTTTTGCTTGTTGTATCCCGTGATCACGCAGGCATGTGATGACGGTGTAACGTTGACTTTACCAGTATTGGTTTCCCATGTTTGCATATTGTTAACATGATTAAAAGTGGTTGTGGTAATGATCAGCACGGGATGCCCATCGGAGATTAACTTGAGAATCGCTAAAAAATTGCTGCCAGAGGCATCTTCTATGTGGCTGGTATATTTACGTGCAACGTCAAATAAAGGCCCATGATAAACGCACCAGCCAGCATTAGCGACAGACATATGGCCGACAAAGCCTTGATTGGGGTTGCCGCGATATTTACCGTTGTCGGTGAAAGAATCAACATGAGCAATATTATCGGCGAGATCATATTTGTTAACCTTAATGTCATAGTAATTCAGTAACATTGATAGGCTAGTAACCTCGCAGCCGTTGGGTAGATCGGGCAGATCGGGCAGTTGATTTTCTAGCGGGACATTGAGCCGCTGTTCTTCCTTCATTGTCATCCAATTAATTTCATTATCGATTTTATTTTTGTTAAAAAGGTAAATCAATCCTATAATGAGAATTAACGTAATGGGAATGAGTAAAAATAAATACTTAAGATCAAATTTTTGCTTTTTCATAGTGTCATTTTAACAAATAAAAAGCTAAAAATACTGAATTGAATCCTTAAAAAGGATGACAAAAAATTTTTTTGTAGTATTTTGTAATTATAACCAATGAAAAAGGAAAGTTTATTTTGGAAATTAATTTAAAAGATCTCAACGAAAAAATTGAAAATCAAGATTATATTCAAGATCTTGAAACAGTTAAATATGCCGACATTAGCAAGTCGAAGAGCAAAATCAAGCCGTATGCTGAAAAGATGGTCAAGGAAGTTATCGCTGCTTTTAAGCATAATTCATTGATCCAAACGCAACTAGCAGTGACGGGTCAGCGGCCGGCTACTTTTGCCTTGGAGACAAATATTATCAATTTGCCTTATAGCAATTACAAACGAGTTGCTAACTTCTTTGAAGAGGGTAAGGAATATCCTTTAAATGTTTACTTTGAAACGCGCTCTGAATACGTTAATGTTTCAGGCTTTAGAATTGATCAATTAGCCAGTGAAGTAGAGATCGAACAAGATCCAGCGAAGATTGTTGATCAACTGGTGGAGGCAATTATTGAAAAGCTAACCACAATACGTGAATATAAGAAGCCTGAAAAAAAGGAAGCAGAAAAGAAAACCGCTACTAAAAAGGCAACCAAGAAAACTACTAAGAAGTAAAAAAAGACGCAACCGAATTTTCGATTGCGTCTTTTGTAATTATTTAATTTCTTTAAACTTAGTCAGCGAGTGATCGTTAGTGTAGAAGAAGAAGTCTTCAAGCACTGCATTCTTGATGACCCCTTTTTCAATAATAGGGTTGATTGAATCAGAAGTGTCAGGATACTTGGCTGAAAAACCTAGGTTGAGGTAGGCCTTGTTGACACTGTAGTAGAGATAGTGCGTAACATCATCGATCCAGTCAGTGCCCTTGTACATTAACTCAATGTGCTTCTTCTCATTATCAATTAGCACATCGTACAAGTTATCGATCCATTCTTTTAGCTCTGCTTGCTCAGTTTTACCTAATTTTTGGTAGCCTAAGCGGAACTTGTAACCAGGATAAATCCCACTAAATGAAGTGCCACGTAAAGCTAACTTAACAATTTCAGCTGTTCGTACCATTTTGCCTTGTCCGAATAAATAAAGCGGAGCGTAGAAGGCAGAATGATAGAGAGCTGTCTCTAGGATAACGTTAGCTACCTTCTTTTGTAGTGCATCCCCGCCTTGGTAGATTTTATTCAAAATCCGAATCTTCTTTTGCAGGTAAGGATTGTCATCAGCCCAGTTAATAACGTCTTTTGCTATATTTGAGTCCGTCAACTCGTTGATAACGTAGCTGTAGCCTTTATTGGCAATAGATTCCAAATATTGCAAGGCATTCAGCACAGCTGCTTCCTCTGGTGTGATGGCATCTACCTTAATTTGCTCTAGCCCATTTTTCATTTGGAGTCCAGATGAAAAAGATAGTGCTCCGAATGCGTGAAGCAAGGCATCTTGCACCGGCTTGTCTAATTGTAAAAATTCTTTTTTATCTTCTCTAACTGGAACATTACGGGGTTCCCAGATAATATCATTCAGGCGGGACCAAGCAGATTTGTCAACCCGGTCCTCCATGTCATTCCAGTTAATTGCTTTGTAATATTTTTCAGTCATATTTAATCTCTAAAATCACTCAAAAAGCTGATATTCCCACGTAATTCCTTAGGCTTTTGGACTTGCTTAGTACTCTCACCAGCAGAAAGATCGTGTACGATTTTTCGTACATTTTTGACATCTTGGTTAGTACCACTAAATTCCAAAAGATACAAAATAGGCACTTTCAATGTTGCCGTGATCTTTTTGGCAGTTTGAGCAAAGAGGTCGTTAAAGTTTCGGTTGCCACAACCGATAATCCCTATAATATTTTTTTTGTTATCTTTATACGTTAAAAAATCAACGACTGAATCCATCATGAAGTCCTGATATGAGGGTACGATTAAGATATAAGATTTTCCCATATCATACTTAGGGTTGGCATCGTCGATTTGATGGGCCGAAAGTTGAGTTTTCTTAATAAAACGTTCCGTTTGCCCAGTAATTGAATAAAAAGCTATTGCTACCATAATGTTCCCTAATAAATCTAATGTACTAGTAAGATCTTCTCACTATTTAACTAAGTATTCAATTATTATCCTATTCAAATTTTGCTTTTTTTACCATATAATTGAAAAAAAGGAGGATTAAATGGTTAGCTGAAATATAGAATTTAATGGCAATATAGAAAAAGATACAGGTAATTTGTTCAGAAAGGCAAAACATAGAAGCAAATTAACTGCTGCTAAAAATTTAATATTTTGTTCGCTTGTTTTTGTTACATCCTTTGCTAAACTTATGTTTGCATTGGAGGTGAAACAAATGATCAAAACTCAGGTAGTCGAATTAAGGCCAAATAAGATAATGCAAAGAGAACTTGAACGTCTTTGTAACTATCGCAGATACTGCTGGAATCTAGCTTTAGCAACCTGGCAAGACATGTATGAAGCTTGGACTTTAGACAAGGATAATAATCCTAGTCCTAATGAGCATCGAGTGTGGGATGAATTAGTCAATAACAAGGCTGATTGGCAATTTGCTTTGTCTGCTCGCTGTCTGCAATTAGCAGTCAAGGATCTGGCTAATGCTTGGAAGAACTTCTTTGACAAGACCCAGCCTGATTGGGGCAAGCCGCATTTCAAATCTAAGAAAGCTCCACGTCAAGGCTTTAAAACTGATCGCGCCAAGATAATTAATGGCAAGCTTAGATTAGATAAGCCTAGAGGGATTAAATCTTGGTTTGATATTCCAGCATACGAGGCATTAAAGATGGAAGAGGTTAAAATTGCCAGCATCTTTAGAGAAAGAGGACATTATTACGCTGCCCTTTCCTATGAAGAAGAGGCTGGACTAAAGGCTAAAACTGGCAAAAAGACCGCCATCGATGTCAACGTTGGGCATTTCAACTACACTGAAGGCAAGATTAATGTTTTGCCAGCAAAACTACAGAAACTGTACAAGCGAATCAAGCATTATCAAAGAGTATTGTCTAAAAAGAGAAGAGTTAACGGTAAATCGGCAAGCCAAAGCAATAATTACCTGCAAGTGAGAACCAAGCTTCAGCGTGATTATCGCAAAGCAGCCAATATTCAGAATGATCTTTTGCAAAAATTTACCACTGAGCATGTAAACAATTATGACCAAATCGTCATTGAAGACTTGAATGTCAAACAAATGATGATGACCCATGTAGCCTCCAAAGGCATGCAAAGGTCACTATTTGGCAAGTTTAGACAAGTCTTGACTTACAAGTGTGAATGGTATGGCAAAGAATTAATTCTAGCTGATAAAACATATCCATCAACACAAAGATGTGCCAATTGTGGCTATGTCAAAACTGGTGCAGACAAAATTACTCTGCAGGGCAATAAAAAACATGGCACCAAGCATAATGAATACATTTGTTATGAATGTGGCTATAGCAATGATCGTGATGACAATGCAGTATTAAATTTACTAGCGTTAACAAAATAAAAACAATGGGCTGGCTAAGCCCTTAAGCTGCAAGAGTTAGTCAATGCGATTACTCCCCAGATGGAATATCGGAATACTGATGAAGACAGCAGTAAATAAGACAAAGAAAGGAAAATATATTTCTTTCTGACATGTAGAAATATGAAAACTTCTGCATGTTTCTATGTTTTATATAGCAGGGCGAGATATGTTCAGCTGGAATATCATTGGGATCCTGATTTGGGTTGCCATCATTCTTTATTTAGTTTTCATCGTCCAGAACATCCGTCAAAGACGGATTAAGATGATTATCAAACAGCATAAACGCTTTAGTTGGCCGAATATGGCTCTTAATATTGTGGAAATTGTAGTACTTTTATTAGCTGCAGGTTGGATGTTTAATCAGACTTTTATGGACAATCCAGACCTGGAAGATGCAAACCGCATTACTTCAAGCGTGAAGTATGAGCCACTGATAATGCGTACAGGTGCGGGAAATTCAAGCTATGTAACGATTAATTCTGCTAAGAAGAGATATGGCTCACAAACTTATACTTTTTATCGCGATGGCAGCAAGGTCACGATTGGTAGTGACTATGCTTCGATTGCTTATGGTAACACTGCGCTTGACGTGAATGCGGAGAAGATTCCTTATGTAAAAAAGGAATTGGCTAAAATGGATAAAAAGTATCAACGTGCTTACGTGGCAATTTATACGGCTAAGTACAAGCGGAATTGGCAAAATGGAATCGGGATGCATGCAGGTCATTTAGCAACTCGGTACTACTTAATTCGGGTGCCAGATTCAAGCTTTATTAAGCAAGAAAAATAATGTTTAAAAACTAAGAAAAAGTTAGGCAAGCAACTACCTAACTTTTTTTATGTTTAATTTTCTTTTCTGGTTACGCTAGCTAACAAGCTGCCTTCAACGAAAGCCAGGATGAAGCTAGCTGTTAAGAAGTCCATTACGTTACCTGACGAGAATGCTGCGAAAATCATAAAGGCGATTGAAAGCAACATTGAGCTGATCAAATAAGTCCGCTTTTCTTTGTTCATTAGCCACTTAATTAAAGCGTAGAGCAGGATAATGACATAAGGCCCAATGAACAACAGCATGCCGATCCAACCAAGTGAATAAATTTGACTAGTGAAATCACGTTCAAGGTTGAAAATGTTGGTTTCTCGTGTGTAAGAAATGCCCAGGAACTTGTCGAGTCGATTATTGTTAGTCTTCACAACTTGATCAAGCATCGCTTTTTCTACATGTCGATTTTGCATTCTAGCGGTGCCTGGCTCGTTCATGATTTTGAGCCAAAATTCAGGATCGTATTTATAAGGGTAGCTTTTAAAAACAAACTTCTTATTTAAGGCGTAATCTTGATAATGATTGCCGATGAAATTCGTTAAAAATTCCTTGCGCTGTTTACCTTGAGGATATTTTTTTAAGCCAGCATTTAATTCTCGCTTGGCCTGTGTCAAAGAATCATCGGATTGCTGAGCCAAATATTTTTCATAATTATAGCGCTGGATTGCTGGACCAAAGGGGATGATGGCAAAGGTGCCCGCTTCGATTAAAAGCGCCACGATAATGGCTTTGCCGTTTTTGTTAACATCCTTAACAATAAATAAGTGGAAAACATACAGCAAAATACTGATAATCACGCCACCGATTAAACCGATGAGGGCCACTTTGGTTCCTAACTCGATCATCGCTAAAGCTTGAACTACGTTCAAAGTGACGATTTTCCAGTTAAAACGACTGAACATGAAGTAAAGCATCAGAGGCACCAGCATAAAGAGTACGGCTGATACCATGTTGGCAAAATTGAAGAAGCCTTTGGAGGCCATATGGGAGTAACCGATATTGGGGTTAACAAACCATTCAAAAATATTAGCGCTAATCGGGCCTGTCTCGTAGCTTCTAAGCGAAATGACAAAAAGATTGGTAATGACAATTGTAAATGAAAAAAGTCCGCTGATGCCTTCGATAACGTGTCTGAATTGCTCCTGACTGAAATTCAATTCTTTTGTAAAAAAGATCACCATCAGAGGTAAAAGCATTCTAATGAGATAAAAAATTTCGCTTACGGTTGAATAATTGTAGTCATTAGGATTAATGCTGTTAAAGTTTTTGACGTGGATTAAGTGAATAATCGAATACAAAATTAGTAGGGCTAAATATAGAATTAACCACTTGTCTTGCCCTAATTTTTGCCAATTTTGCTTTTGACTGAAAAACATACAGAAAATCACAAAAACAGCTAAAATTCGGATAATCGTAGGTAGAGTAAATGGTAAAACTTCCGCTAATTTACCGTTGTAGAACCAATAAAGGTCTAAAAAGGGCTGGATTAAAATAAACCAAAATAAAACAGTTCGCGTTTTTTCTTTCATAAAATATTTCCTCTCGTATCGATGTCCTAATTTTAGGCAAAAAAATAGCTCGCGTAAACATTGCGCGGGCTATTTTTGTCAAATTTTACTTCTTGTCTGCTTCTTTTTTATCGTCGTTCTTCTTGGCAATTTTTTCAATCTTAACTTCATTAGTTGAAGCAGTCTTGCTGTTCTTGGCAGCGCGAGCAGTCTTTAAATTCTTGAAGTTAACTACGATCTTATTGTTCAAGTCGCTGATAGCAGTGGTGTCAACGGGATCGTATGAAGTAATTGCAAGCAATGCGGAATTTTCGTAGATCTTTTCAACTTTGCCTTGGAATGGCTTCTTAAGTTCTTCTTCTGACTTGGCACCAACGATTGCACCAACTTTTACGTCTGCTTTTTTCATTATGTGTATCTTCCTTCCGAGAAAAAGTCTTAGTCTTTTATAACACAAGAATGCTATTATAAAAAAGCAACATTTTCAAGTGGGGAGAATCAGGTTTTGAAAAAAATAATTCTTATTGCAGGACCTAGTGGTGCTGGCAAGACGACTGTTTCAGAATATTTAACTGAAAAATATGGTATTCCACGCGTATTAACGCATACCACGCGGCCGATGCGATCAGGCGAGGAGCAGAATGTTTCTTATCATTTTGAAACCGATGAAACTTTTGCCCAGCTGCACTTTTTTGAGCATATTAAGTACGGCTCTTATCAATATGGCTCAAGTCGAGAAGCTTTGAATCTGGCCTGGAAAAAAAGTGATCTGGTTTCATTAATTGTCGATATCAAGGGCATTTATTCCTACATTAAACAGCTAGGTGACAAGGCTTATTTTCTTTATGTTACAACTTCTACTAAAGAAGAGTTAAAACAGCGCCTTTTAAAGCGGGGCGATGATCCATCCAAGATTAAAGAAAGACTTAGCGGCAGTGAATTAAATGCTTTACCTGAAGATTTGAAGCAATACGCTCATATCTTAGTTAACGACAATTTAACAGAAACTAAAAACGCGCTCGATGCCCTTGTAGCAAAGCTTCGCTAGCATTTTGCTTCTCCTTTTTTTACATAAAATCTGTTTTTTTAACATGTTTCTTAACGCGATGGTAGCTCTTTTGAAACATTCGTGTAACATTCAGTCGGTATTATATAAACCGTCAACTGATTTAAGAAATCAAAAACAAATTTAGTAATTTTTAGAGGAGACAATTAATTTTGAATTTTAGACGTACTTTAGTAAAATACACCGCAGCTTTATCAGTATTCTTTGCCGGTATTTCAATGATCAATGTTCCAGCTGTTCACGCTGATGATGTTTCAAGCACTACTATCAATACTAACAACTCAATTTCAGATCTTGAAACTACCAATCCTGATTCAAGTTCAGTTAAGAAGGAATCAGCTACTACTAAGGAGCGTAATGCGGTTGTTAAGCTTGTTAAGAAGCAAATCGGCAAGCCTTACATTTACGGTGCTGCAGGTCCTAGCGGTTTTGACTGCTCAGGTTTAACTAGCTACGTTTACAAGAATGCAATTAACAAAATTTTGCCAAGAACTACTTACGGTCAAATTACTCTTGGTAAGACCATTTCAGTTTCAACTAAGAAGCTTAAGAAGGGTGACTTATTATTCTGGGGTAACTACCATGTAGGTATCTACGTAGGTAACGGTAAGTTTGTTCACGCTCCAGCTCCTGGTCAAAATGTTAAGCAACAAACCTTAGCTTCATTTTACCCATCATCAGCTAAGCGTGTAATCGACTAATTGCGTTAGTCTTCCTAAAAATAAGATATCTAGTTAAGATAGTTAGGGAAATCTCCCTAGCTATTTTTCTTTTTGACGGAAACGTAATATTTATTAAATCAGTATTACTTTTGTAACACTACTGTAACATTGGGGCATTATTATAGATTTTGTTAAATACATTAAAGAAATTTAAAGATTTTTCGATGAATTAATATTTTCGTTACCAGCTTAAGTAATAAATTCTAAGAATGCTTATAGATATAGTGAAAACATACAGGAGAATTTGATGAATATTAAGAGCAATTTCGTAAAAGTTACCGCAGCTGCTGCATTAACTCTGACCGGTGTAGCTGCAGTAAATGTCATCAAGCCAGATTCAACTAATGCTACTGTTCAAGCTGCTACTACCAAAGTAAAGATTAACTACATTGCAGGTTATGGAATTAACATATGGGACAACTACAATGGTGGCCACTTTACTGGTCAACGTGCTCAACATGGTACTACTTGGAATGTTTTTGACACCAAGACTGATAAGAAGGGCCGTACATGGTACCAAATTGGTGATAACCAATGGATTTTAGCTCAATATACTGTTGATGCTAGTTCAGATAAGGCTCAAGCAGTTAAGAAAGCTAAAAAGGCTAAGAAGTCAGTTCAAGCAACTGGTGATGCTTCAGCAGTTATTACTTTGGCTTCAGCACAATTAGGCAAGTCCTATGTTTGGGGTGGTACAGGAACTAACGGTTTTGACTGTTCAGGTTTGGTACAATATGTTTACTCTAACGCTGCTGGCGTGAAGTTGGGTAGAACTACTTATGATCAAGTTAAGCAAGGATCAACCGTTTCTATGGATAATCTTCAACCGGGTGATTTGCTTTTCTGGGGTAGTGCAAGTGCTCCATATCACGTAGGTATCTATGTTGGTAACAACCAATACATCCACGCTGCTACACCAGGTCAAGGCGTAATCAAGCAAACTTTGAGTTCATACTTCTACCCAAGTGTTGCTAAGCGTGTTTTAAATTAAGATAGTAAGTAATGAAGACGGATTCCAGTGATCCGTCTTTTTTGTAATATTGTAATGTTCTAATTTGCTTCTTGAGGTAGGACATGCAATAATGAAGGCGTTACATAGTAAGAGTGGGTAATTTTAGGTGAAAAGTTTTCACCTGTTTCGCTACCAAGGGGATTCAATTATGAAACATAATTTTTTTAAAGTGGGAGCGGCTGCAGCCCTGACCGTTACGGGTGTTTCCGCAATCACATCAATGAAAACTGTTCGTGCAGCTAATTTTACTGCGATTAAGCAAGTTAAGATTAGCTATTTACCAGGTAAGAGCCTGAATATTTGGACCAACTATGAGAATGGTCAATTCATGGGCTACCGTGCTAAGGACGGCACGGTCTGGAATGTAGCTGAGACTGCACTCGATAAGAAGGGCAACTTGTGGTACAAGGTTGGAACGCGTGAATGGATTGAAGCGCGTTATACCGTAGATGTTACTGCTGGAGAAAAAGCAGAAGTATCGCAAGCACCAACTGTTAAGAAAACGGAAGCTAAGCAGACAAAGACTACTGTTAATAAGAAGACAGCGGCAGTAGCTACTAAAACGGCTACTCAGAAGAAGGCTGAAAAGATAGCTAAGGTGAAGAAGGCTAAGCAAATTGTTAATACGGCAATCAAGAAGACTAGCCAAAATACTAACCAAACTTCTTCAACGCAAGCTACTAGTAAGGCCGCTTCAATTGTTGCGCTAGCTAAACAACAGATAGGTAAGAACTATGTCTGGGGTGCAGAAGGTCCGGATTCATTTGACTGTTCTGGCTTAGTACAATATGTTTACCAAAAAGCGGCTGGCGTGAACTTACCAAGAACAACTTATGATCAAGTTAAGGTTGGTCAAACTGTTTCATTGAACAACTTGCAGCCAGGTGACTTAGTCTTCTGGGGTTCAACGACAGCTCCATACCACGTTGCAATTTATGTAGGAAACAATCAATATGTAAATGCAGCAACACCAGAGCAAGGTACTATTTTGCAAACGGTATCGAGTTACTTTACACCATCAATTGCTAAGAGAGTACTATAGAGAAGTAATTTGGAATACTTTTAGGCAGGCGATTAATGCGCTTGCTTTTTTGTATTGATAAAAGTTTTCCCTAGACTGAAAAATTCTACTTTTTTTGCCATAGTTTTCAGTGTGGAGAAAATTATAGTAAAAATTAAAGAAGGATTAAAATGACACCCATCAAGACCGTTTAAGCAGAGCCATGTCCAGAAATTCAACGCAGTATACTCACCTTTGCAGCGAGTATATTAAGCAAGCGGTAAATGCGTTCTTAGGACAAATGATGTCAGTTGAATAGATTTGACATCATGACCTAATATTTTCTGACATTATTGATTTTCTAACTGAATAGCTAGTAGCGGTATAATTAAAGCCGATATTAATTAGAAGGGGTGGATTGAATGGCGAAGAGACACCAATATCTTTGGTGTTTGGTTGAATTGCCTAACGGCAAACGCGAATGGTACTGCATTTCTAAGGTATTGCGCAAGGCCTTACTTTGGGAGAAAAATTATCTGCATAATCGATACTGGCGCAATACTTTAATTGGTAGCTACCTCAATGTTGCTCGCACGCGTTATCATCATGATCGGGCAATTATTACAGTAGGAAGGGTAATCCGAGTGAAAATTTTGTATTATCCTACTCAGGATTGGCATTGGACACGCAATCAATTTATCGCGGCGGGACAATTGGATAACTTTGCCACCGCCTATAATTATATGAAGCACAATTATGCTTGGTACAACAAGCTATTGATTCATCATGCGTTACGTCATTGGCGTAGAATAAGCACTTCTAAACATTGCAATAAATTCTAAATCATATTAAAATAATAAAAGAAAAGGAGCTAGCGAGTGTCGGTCGCTAACTCCAATCGTAACTTAAGATGACTGTTGTTTCGGCTAATCCTTGTGATTAGCTTTTTTTGTTATCGCATACGCAATAGCCCAAGCAATCATTTGTAAGCCTACTTCTCCAGTCTACCCAATTATGCATGCTTCCACCTCCGTAACTTAAAAAATCTTGAGGGGTGTGTAGCCATGCTAAAATTACTAAGTCTTAGCGGTAGCTAACCGCTGCAATAGACCTGAGTATTATTTTACATGAAGATTGTTGAACAGACTACAATATTTGTTACTATCTAAAACGGCTCAAGCAGGATGTACAACTGCTTGAGCCGTTTTGCATATCAACGTATTTCATTTTCGATGCTTTACAATCTGTTTATTTTTCAATGTGCTATTTTGCCTGAAAAATTTGAAACTGTAGCTATAATGTTTGCCGATTTGCACACGGTACTTGTGCGTGCTGATCAACTTGGTTTTGCCAGGTCGGTAAGTGATTGTCGTTGTGTAGCCGTCACCATAAAGAGCAGTGCCGAAGTTGCGCACCTGCGTCGCTTGCCGCTTTTTCTTGGTGGTCAAATCCGTGATGTAAATTTTCGGCTGACCAGAAATTCGCTCGGTTGTTGAGTAAGACCATGGCGTTTTACCACCAACTAATTCGTAAGGAAAAACGCCGGCAGCTGGATAAACGATTCGGCTTTTTACAGGCTGGCGCAAAATATCATCGGCAAATAGTCCATGTTCAACAGAATACAAGACGTTGTTTTCGGTGCCATAAGCTGCGCCGATTCCCATTCGGGTGGCTCGCGTCGAGAGGATCATGCCGCGGTGACCGATGTTGCCATTACCTGCAATATTATTATCTTCACGTATCAGATCGGTAACGATCTCGCCAGCCGTGGTTCCGCTAGTTGATTCTGAAAAATTGATATTGCCCAATGTAGTATTTTCCGCTGTATCCCAGTCAGTATCACTGATATAGCCAGGCTTGACGTAACCTTGTAAACCATGGGCTCGCAGATTTTGCTCCGCGTTAACTGAAGCTAGCGCTGCAGCACCAAGTTGTGCGTTAACGTTATCATTAGCATAATTGGCGTCATCAGGCAGTCCAACCAATGAGCGGTAATAATTGACATAAGCCATTGAAGTTTTGATGTAATCAGGGTCAAGCACTCCTGCTGAAAAAGGAATACCAAAATTTGGCTGCACGGTAAAGAGCGTAGTCTGATTGTAATTCTTCTGGCTCAAACGATGATAGCTTTTTTGAAAAGTGCGCACCTTTTTTGACTCACTAGCACTATATTTAGCAGCCATTACAGGCGTGTTAGTAGGAACTAACAAAAATGTGAGGGCAAAAAGGAACAGCAGATTATGTTTTTTCATATTTTTTCCTAATCGAGTTAGGCCAAATATTGACGAAAGCGTCCTTGGTCGTCGGGCGCGATGTTCGCTTCGATGTGGACGCCATCGTCTTGGTAGTCTTCACGTAAAACTTGGGCGCGATCATGCAGGTAAGCCAGTTCCTTGCCTGCGCTTAGTGGCAGGATCAAGTCAAACTTTTTATAGTTGGCAAAAACGCGCTTGGTGATCAAGTTGGCCAGTAGTTTGATCGATTTTGGATCGATGGCGGAATAAAGAATGTCGTCGCCTTCGATCTGTGGGTAATTGCGATCAGTCTTATCAGCCTTGTTGTAGGCGGTAATCATCGGAATTTCCTTAACGCCAATTTCATCCAAAACGTTCTGTGTTGTCCGAATCATTTGGACCATGTTCGGGTCAGAGGCGTCAACAACGTTGATTAATAAATCAGCATCACGCGTTTCTTGCAGGGTAGCCTTGAAGGATTCAACCAAGTTGTGGGGCAGTTTAGAAATGAAACCGACAGTGTCAGACAGAATGAAGCTAAAGTTGTCTTTCAAGTTGATCCGCCGCACGGAAGTATCTAGCGTAGCAAAAAGCATGTTTTTAACGAAGACTTCCTTGTCGGCTCCTTCTTTAGAAAATTCACGCAATAGTCCGTTCATTGTGGTTGATTTACCGGCATTGGTGTAGCCAACGAGAGCGACTTTAGGGATGCGACTTTGGTTGCGTCGTGCCGCTTTGATTTCTTCCTGGCCGGCAACAGCCTTCAATTCCTTCTTGATAGCCGAAATTTGCTTGCCAATTGTCCGCCGGTTCAATTCTAGTTTACTTTCACCGGCACCACGGTTAGCGAAGCCACCACCACGCTGCTGGTCCAAGTTGTTCTCGGAGGGATGGAGACGCGGCAATTCATATTGTAAACGTGCCAGTTGCACTTGTAATTTAGCTTGTTTAGTTCGAGCGCGGCTGGCAAAAATTTCCAGAATTAATTCCGTACGGTCAATAACTCGCATTTTGGTTAATTTTTCTAAGTTGCGAATTTGTACGGGAGTCAATTTGTCATTAAGGACTAAAACTTTTGCTTTTAAGCCTTGAGCCATAGTTCTAATTTCATTGATTTTGCCGACACCGAAGTAAGTTCCGGCGACAATTGATTCTGCATTTTGAAAGCTTTGCCCAACTACTTCCATGTTGTTGGCTTCAGTCAAGTTGGCCAGCTCGGTCATGTAGTAGTCGAAGTTTTGGTCGTTTAAGTTTACGCCCGCGATATAAGCTTTTGTCTTTTTAGGTTGATTATCAATCATAAAAACACCTCGTTATTTGCTGTTAAGTTTATTGTATTACAGATGCTTATAATAAGGAAAGAAGTGGATCGCATGTAGAAGAATAATCTTTACCACGAGTCAAATTTTAAGTATACTTTTAATAAAGAAAGAGATTATGAATGAGGTGAGAATTATGTTTACCGATATTCAATTAGTGTTTAAAAAATTATCGAAAAATGTAGCTATGCCTTATGTCAAATTATTAAACAAGTTGATATATTCTAGTAATAGTAATGCTGAGGAAAAAGCTATTGCCAGTGATTGGCAAAGGATAGGGGACGACTTAAGAAAGGGAATAATATCTTATGGCAGATCAAAAGCCAAGTAAAAAGCTAGAAAATGATATAAAGAAAAAGTCAGATAAAGATTCGCTAGATGAATAGATTCTTGATCAAATTCAAAAATCTGAGATGCCTAAAGAAACCAAAAAAGAAATAATGGCTTATCTTGAGATGCATAGTGGACCAATTCCGCTTCCTGATATTCTTGAGGGATACCAAAAATTGTATCCGAATGCTGCTAAGGAAATAATTTAATAATGGTGTTGAAGAAAGTAGGCATAGACGGAGATTAGAAGTTGCTAGTCAAAAAAGAAGAGGTTGGCTCGCATGGACATCTCTGATAGTAGTATCAATAGTAACAATTCTATGTATTTGTATTTCTGCTTTTTTGGTGATGCAAAGGCATTCGGTGGCTGGTAGTATTTTTGGTGGAATAGGTGTGTTTACACTATTTGGTGGAGTAGTTGGAAATATAGATGATCTAACTAAAAATGATGATTTAACTAACTCAAGTGATCATCATAACAATTAGGATAAAGTAGGCGGTTTATGTGGCCGTCTACTTTTTTGTTTTATAGTTCGTGATACTACTTCAACTTCATTTGGTTTACCCTGAAAATATGTTTCAAATTCTTTGATTGATTCTTCAATACTTAACATGCTATCCAACTTCTATTTAATGTACTTCTTAATACTTTTTGGTTATTTAGGTCTTACTAAATATGGTACAGTGTGAGTACAATTTAAGGCAAGGCGATAGTAAGATGAAAAATAATTCCGTTTAAACTCAATCTAGCAGCAATGCATTCCATTTTTCGAGGGATGCATTTTTTATTACATGTTAGACATCTACCAAAATATATTATTTCAGCAACCCAAAACAGCAATAAAACGAGCCTCCTTTTAAGTATTTGCCGCATGTAAACCTTTTAAGGGTGGTCAAAATGGGTTCTTGAGTATATAATAATAACGATTATAAGATTAAGAGGATTAGAATGGAAAATAACGCAGAATCAAGTAATAAACCGATACATCGTCATCGCCATCATCACCACCGTCGTCACCGTAAGTTCTGGCGCGGTTTTTGGATTATTATTGGCGTGATCATTGTAGTCGGTCTTTTTGTTTGCGGGATGATCTACAAGAATTTGCGTGATACGACGCAGAATATGTACACTCCCGTTGCTAAGACTACCAAGAGTAATAAAGGACGTACTCTTGATAATTTGCTGAATGAGAAAAAACCAATTAATATCCTATTATTAGGTACAGATACTGGTGCCATGGGTCGTCACTGGAAGGGTAGAACTGATACCATCATGATGATGTCGATCAACCCTAAGACCAATAGTACAAGCATTGTATCAATTCCACGTGACTCAAACGCAATCTTCCCAGATTACCCACAATATGGTGTAACTAAGATTAACTCAGCTTATACATTGGGCGGGGTTAGCGAAACAATTAAGACACTTGATAAATATTACAGTGTTCCAATTGACGGCTACATCATGATCAATATGGGTGGTTTGAAGAAGGCAATTGACCAAGTTGGGGGAATTGATGTAACTTCTCCATTAACTTTCAACAATATGGGTTATAGCTTTGTCAAAGGCCAGACTTATCATATGAATGGTAAAAAGGCTTTAGCATTTGCCCAACTTCGTCATGGTGACCCTCGTCAGGATTATGGTAGACAAGAGCGTGACCGCTTGGTAATTATGGCCTTGCTTAAGAAGTCTGTTTCACCTTCAACTTTGCTTAATTCAAGTTTCTTGAATTCCATTTCTAGCGAGATGCAGACTGACTTGACTATGAATCAAATGTACAAGATTGCTATGGATTATAGAAAAGCCACTAACAATCTTTCTCAAGATCATGCTCAGGGTGTAAGTAAAGAAACGCAAAACCCTAAGTTTGGCACTATGGAAATTGAAGTGGTAAGTAGAGAAGAGCGTCAACGAGTTTCTGATAAGATCAGAACGGCGCTAGAATTGCCACATGTTAAGGTAGCTGCTAACAAGGCTAGCTATATTATGAATCGTTAATCGTTATTAAAGGAAAAGGTAAATGGAACAAGAGCAAAAGCAAACTGAAAATACAATTGATCTTACTCAATTGCTACAAATTTGCCGTCGCCACATCTGGGCACTGATTATCTGGAGTGTTGGTTTGGCTTTAGTCGGCTGGGGCGTCGCTAATTTTATTATTTCACCAAAGTATACTTCTAATGCACAGATCTTGGTTAACCAAAAGGCTAACAAGAATGACCCGAATGCGGCATATAATACTCAACAAGCTAACATGCAAATGGTTACTACCTATAAGGATATTGTAACTAGTCACGTTATCTTGAAGGACGCATCAGATCGTTTGGCTAACCCTGTACGTGTAGTAAGAAAGGCTAGACCAGCTAAGTACAGAACTAATGAAGAAGGTCGCCGAGTATTAGTAAGAAAGGCTCAACCAGAAGTAGTTGAACGTAGCGGTAAGAGTTACAGTGTTTCTACTAGCGAATTAGCTAAGAGCGTTTCAGTTAATACCCAACAACAATCACAGGTCTTCTCAATTTCTGCTACTGCAGATACACCTGAAAAGGCAAAGGTTGAAGCTAACGCTGTAGCACGTTCATTCAGAGATCAAATTCCTAACATCATGAACATTAACAACGTTACGATTGTTGCGCCAGCAACTGATGGTAGTCAATCATCACCTAATGTGAAGCTCTTTACGTTGGCTGGCTTTGTTATTGGCTTGGTTTTAAGTTTCGCAGTAGTCTTAATTCGTGAAATGTCTGACACTACAGTTAAGGATGATGCATTCTTGACTGACACCTTAGGTTTAGTTGACTTGGGTCAAGTGTCACACTTCCATGTGTCATCATCATTTGTCATTAGAAGAAAGAATAAGAATTCTAATGGCCCTAAGCGTAGAAGCCGTCGAGTATAGGAGAGGAGAAGCAAATGGCATTATTTAGAAAAAAGCGTGGTACCGACGATACGATTAAAAACGGTGCCCAATTAATCACAGTTGCTGATCCTCGTAGTGCGGTATCTGAACAGTTCAGAACCATCCGGACTAACATCAACTTTATGTCTGTTGATAAGGAAATTCATACTTTAGCTTTTACTTCAGCTAATATTAGTGAAGGTAAGTCAACCGTTACGGCCAACGTAGCGATCACCTATGCACAAGCAGGTCGCAAGACCTTGTTAATCGATGGTGACTTGCGTCGTCCAACTTTGCAGAGTACATTTAACGTTAAAAATAATACTGGTTTGACAACTGTTCTTACTTCAGAAGCCGATGAGATTAACTTAAATGATATAGTTGAAGAAAGTGGAATTAATAACTTGTCAATCTTGACTTCTGGTCCGATTCCACCTAATCCAGCTGAATTGATTGGTTCACGTAGAATGGAAACCTTTATTGAACTGGTTAAGTCACATTATGATATGGTTATCATTGACTTAGCTCCTGTTCTTGAAGTATCCGATACGCAAGAATTGGCTAGTCACCTTGATGGTGTAGTTCTAGTAGTACGTCAAGGTGTTACGCAAAAGGCTGGGATTACTAAAGCTGTGCAAATGCTGAAGTTTGCTAAGGCTCGAATTCTAGGCTACGTTATGAACGATATTAGAGCTGAAAACGGTGGCTATGGTTACGGCTACGGGTATGGCTATGGTTATGGATATGGCGCTGAGAAGAAAAAGGGCCTGTTCGGTAGAAAAAAGAGTGACGATCAATAATGGTTTTAGTCGATATTCACTGCCACATCTTGCCTGGTATTGATGATGGCTCAAAAGATTGGGACACTTCAATTAAGTTAGCTAAGGCTGCGGTCAAAGATGGCGTAACACATGCAATTTGTACGCCGCATACACTGAATGGGCGTTATACGAATCATAAAGATGATATTATCTGGCTAACTGATCTTTACCAAAAGAAGTTAGATGAAGCTAAGATCCCATTGACAGTCTTCCCCGGACAGGAAGTTCGTTTGTCGGGAGACTTGATTGATGCGCTTGATAACGATGACATCTTGTTCTGTGATGAAGACGGTACTTACATGCTGTTGGAATTTCCAAGTGAAGATGTGCCAACTTATGCGCAAGACACGATCTTCAAGATCATGCAGCGCGGGGTGACGCCAATTATCGTGCATCCAGAGCGCAATAGCCGCATCTTGAAGGAACCCGAGATCTTGCAAGGGATGCTGGAACAAGGCTGCTTGGTGCAGATTACTGCTAGTTCTTATACAGGAATCTTTGGCAAGAAGATTGAAGAGATGTCGCGTAAGTTGATTGCGGCGGGGCAGGGATGTACCTTTGCCAGCGACGCACACGACTTGCCAAGACGGCAGTATCAATTGGGTGAAGCTTATAAAAAGATGAGTCAAGAATTCAGTCAAGATCTAGCTCAGCAGTGGCAAGATAATGCTAGAAGTATCATCAATGGCGACCCAGTTCAGATGGATTGGCACCCATTGAAGCAGAAAAAGAAGTTCTGGTTATTTTAATTTTTGATGTAAATATGCAAGTTTGCATCTAAGCTGCATAGAGCGTGGTAATATTAACAGAGAGTGTATTTAATAGATCAGAGACTAGAGTATAAGAGAAATATGATGGTAATGGAGAAGTTACAGATTAATCCGGCAAAAGTTAAGGGACGTCCAGTGTATCATACGATTAAGCGGATATTTGATATACTAGCTAGCGCACTTGGGTTAATCTTACTGTCTCCATTATTTTTATTTTTGATAATAAAAATAAGACATGAAGACGGAGGCCCTGCTTTTTATTCGCAGGAGCGAATTGGTAAGAACGAAAAGCCATTCAAGATGTGGAAGTTCCGTTCAATGGTTGTGAATGCTGACCAAATGCTAGATCAACTAGAAGACGAAAACGAAGTTGACGGAGCGATGTTCAAGATCAAAAATGATCCAAGAATCACCAAGATTGATCACACGATTCGTAAGTACAGTCTTGATGAATTGCCACAACTGTGGAATGTCTTGATCGGCGATATGTCACTAGTCGGTCCACGGCCCCCTCTACCCTCTGAAGTAGCTGAGTATACTGACTACGATAAGCAACGTTTGCTCGTTATGCCAGGTTGTACTGGCTTGTGGCAGGTAACACGCCGTAGTGAAGCTGACTTTGACGAAATGGTTTGGCTTGATATTGTGTATATCAACCATTCCGGTTTGTGGGAAGATTTGAAGTTGATTGTTAAGACAATTGGGGTGGTTATTCATCCTAATGGAGCGTATTGATCAGGAGAAGAGTCTTTGAAAATAGAAATTTTGGTTGCTGCGCATAAAGAGTTTCCTATGCCCAAAAAGGAAGGATATTTACCAGTATTAGTAGGCGCAGTAAAGAATTATAAACCAGGTATTTCCTATCAGCGTGATGATGATGGTGAAAATATATCCTCTAAAAATCCTAATTACAATGAACTAACTGCTGTTTATTGGGCTTGGAAGAATTTAAAAGATGTTGACGCTATTGGATTAGTTCACTATAGAAGATTACTCTTTGAGAAAAGACCATATTCTTTAGATAATGTAATTAGTATTGAGAAAGTAAATCAGCTTTTACAAAAATATGATGTAATTTTACCTAAAAAAAGAAATTATTATATTGAAACTAATTATTCACATTACATTCATGCACATCATAAAGAGCCTTTGGATGAAGCAAGAAAGGTAATTGCTAAAGCGTATCCAAATTATCTTCCTGCTTTTGATAAAGTCATGAAAAAGCGTGGGGCTCATATGTTTAATATGTTTATTATGAAAAGGAATGCATTTGAATCATATTGTAGCTTCATGTTTGATGTTCTAGGTAAGCTAGAAAAGCGCATAGATATTTCTGAGTATTCTGTTCAAGAAGCTAGAGTATACGGATATATATCCGAACTACTTATGGATGTATGGCTTTATACTAATGCATTTACTTATGATGAAATTCCTTGGGGACAAATTGGTGGAAAGAACACTATAAAGAAAGGAATTTCTCTGATTAAGAGAAAAGTAGGCATAAAAACTAAAACTCATTTCTAGGTGATTTTATGAAAAAAGCTATAGTTGCTGTTCCTTTTTTAAAAGGAACAGGTGGAACTGAAACAGTAATTAAAAATTTTGCAGATGCTTTAGATGTAAAAGATACTAAAGCTGATATATCTTGGAAATTAATTAGTTTTGGTGGTAGTAATAATTCTGAATGGATGAATGGATGGAATAAGCAGGTATATAACTTTTCTAATTCACGATATATACAGTTAGTGGCTTATGCTGGTCTTATGCCGGTTTTAATAGCTCGTATTTTAAAAAGAGAAAAACCGGATTTTTTTATAGCTACTAATCCGATCATCTGGAGTCTTGCGTATAAATTTAGAAAGAGTACGTCACCTAAAACTAAGATTATTGCTTGGTATCATTATTCTTTTAAGATGAAGAAGGTAAAGCTTAGATATTTAAGAATGACAGATAAATTCTGGGCTATTAGTTCAGGAATAAAAGATGAATTAACATCTAGGGGTGTCTCTACGTCTAAAATTGATGTTATTTATAATCCAATAAATGTAAATAATGTAAAGATAATTAATAGGAGTAAAGAACAAAGCCATTTTATTTATATGGGGCGAATAGATTATGATGGTCAAAAAAATGTTTCTGAATTAGTTTCTGCCTTTAACCGAGTACATGGTAACTGGATATGTGATCTTTATGGAACAGTAGGAGAGGATACTAAAAAACGACTTCTGAGCTTAGCTACCAAAGATGCAAGAAAAAGATTAAACTTTAAAGGATTTTATGCAAATGTCTGGGATAATATTGATGATGCTGATGTCTTATGTTTAACCTCTAAGTACGAAGGCTTAGGGATGGTACTAATTGAAGCTGCAAGTCATGGAATTAGTTTGGTATCTTCGAATTGTCCAGTAGGACCAGATGACATAGTAAATTCAGATAATGGATATCTGTATACTCCTGGAGATGTAAATATGTTATCTAGTATTCTGCAGAATATTGTAGATAAAAAAAAATTACTGCAGCCAGTTGAAATTGTTACAAAGTCGGTATCAAAATTTGGTTATATCAATTTTAGAAAAAGAATAATAAAAAGTTTAAATGTGAAGGATTAATTATGTCAAAATTACCATTGCCAGTTAAATTATTAATCGGTAATATAGGATATAAGTTTTTTCAACTGTATATGAAATTTAATAATCTAAGACCTAATGTCTTAAATGCTAATGATACGGTTGAGTATATTAAAAAACACAAAAGTTCAATAGCGCGTTATGGTGATGGAGAGCTATTGTGGATTTTCCAAGCTAGACAAGATGGTAACTTTGAAAAAAATTCACCAGAGCTAGCAACAGCTTTAAAAAAAGTTCTTATTACTCCACAATCTAATTTACTAATTGGTATACCTAATATTTTTGATAATCTAGATAATGAAACAAATAGTTCAAAAACTTATTGGGAAGGTCTGATAATAAGACATGGAATCGAGATAGCTAAATTATTAAAAGCAAGAAATCAGTATTATGATTCGCGATTTACGCGTCCATATATGGATTCGAAGAATAAAGATAAAGATTTTGATTTGACGTTTGAAAGTATTAAAGAAATTTGGAAGAATAGAAACGTTTTAATAGTTGAAGGTGAAAAGTCTAGATTTGGAGTTGGGACTAGTCTATTAGATAATGCTAAGTCTGTTCAGCGAATTTTATGTCCAAGCGAGGATGCTTTCGAACAATATAGTTCTATTTTAAAGACTGTTAAAGGAATAGCTTTGAAAATAGAAGATGTAGTGGTTTTAGCAGCCTTGGGACCTACTGCTACTGTTCTTGCTTATGATTTATCAAAAAATGATATACAAACGATAGATATTGGTCACTTGGATATCGAATATGCTTGGTATAAAATGCATGCTAAATCTAAAGTTTCAATTCTTGGAAAATATACTAATGAATCTAAAGATAAGTTTGTTGAAATGAATTCAAAGTATTTAGAGAAATATAATAAAGAAATTATTCGAAAAATTTAAGAGGAAAATATATGAATTCAGCAATAACTGTTATTGTGCCTATATATAATGTAGAAGAATATGTTGGTAAATGCCTAGAGAGTTTACACAATCAAACATTTACAAATTTTGAAATTTGGGCAGTAAGCGATGGCTCGCCGGACAATTCAAAAGATGTTGTTAAAAAGTGGTGTGATATTGATAATCGTATTAAGTTTATCGAAAAAGAAAATGGAGGATATGGATCAGTACTCCAATATTGTATTGATAGAATAGAAACTGACTACTTTTTGGTCTGTGATCCGGATGATTGGCTTGCCCCCAAAGCACTTGAAAGGCTGTATAGCATTGCAGTGAAGAACAAGTTAGATATTGTAGTTGGAGATAAGTATAACGTTTATAGTGATAATAATCAGCAAGAGTATGTTTCAAGTAAGAATTCTCAACTTGCTATTACTCCAAATAAGGTATATGAAGATAGTTATTGTGTTCAACTATTTTCATTTCTCTTAGTTTCTCCACACGCAAAACTTTATAGAACTAAAATTTCAAAAGGTATAAAGTTTCCAAAACATGTAAGTTATACTGATTTTGATCTCTATATTTTAAGTTTGGTTAAGGCTAAGAGAGCTCTTTATGTTCCAGAACCTTTAGCATATTATTTAATTGATAGAGAGGGTAATACTGCTACTGATGTTAGCTCGAAGACTGTTAATTATTATTGTGAAGTTTGGAAAGCAGCCTTTGATCAATTAGGTAAAAGTTCAAAGAATATCGATGTTCTTTGGTGGCGAATGTATGCTGAACTTCAACTAATTTTGGTACAATATGGAAAAACTACAAAAAATTCATCAGATAAAAAATATCTTTTTAAGATATATGAGTTAATTCGACAATTACAGAGTTATAAACAGAATATCAAAAATGTTAGTCCATCTAATTGCAAATTTAGAATTTTTTTCAATGGGCTGATGAATAAATATATGTATAAGTTTTTCTGTCATATTTATATAAAAATAAAGTAGCAAGTAATACTAATAAGTATAGGTAAGTTTTAATGTTAGATTCTTCAAAAAATAAGTATATATGTCAGATTTTTTGTGCTGTTTATTTTGTTTGGGGGTTGTGGTTGCAGATACAAAATACAGTCAACATTCAATTTGAACAAAAAACGACCATAGGAAGATTTATAACTACGATAGTTATCTTTTTAGTTTTTGTTTTGATATTGTTGTCTTTCAAAAACGTCAATAAACAAGATATCCTTTATTTAGGAATCTTTTTATACTTAGGAATAATTTCCGCATTACATGAAGCAGGATTAATTTCATTTTGTGCATTTTTAATGGCATACTTAGTTAAGAATGTTTCGATAAATCAAATCTTAAAAACATTTATTTTGTTTTCTGGTCTAACTCTCTTCCTTGTGGTTTTACTGAATGGTGTTGGTATCGTTCCAGATGCATTGCAGTTTTATGGATTATATACTGAAAGAGTTAGATCAACTTTAGGTTTTAATTATTACTCTTATGCAGGTGAAATGATATTCTATTTTATTTGCTCGTATATTATATTGCGTAAACAAAATATATCTTATGTTGAATTGATTTTTTTATATTGTGTAAATTATTATATTTTTCATTTTACTGATGCAAGAAATCCATTTATATTGTCCACACTATTTATTTTATTTTGTTTACTTATTAAAGTTTTTAATTTTAAAAAAAATCTTTTTCAGAATAAATTTGTGAAATTTGGATTTGAATATTGTTTTCCAATTAGTTTTTTTATAGTTCTGTTACTTACATTTTTATTGCCAAGTAATTTATTTCAAAAGTTGAATCTTGTATTATCAAATAGATTGATTTTAAATCTAAATGGTTTCCATAATTATGGAGTATCTCTGTTCGGTCAAAAAATTTCATTCATTACTATGGATACGCAAGGATTCGTTAGTTCAAACTATAATTATGTTGATAGTGCATATTTACAGGCTTTGTTTTTAAATGGTCTATTGTATCTTGGAATAATACTAGTTTTGTCAGTTATTGTATGTAAAAAAATTTTTAAAACTCATAATTTGTTTTTCAGTGTTGCCCTTATTTTGATGGCCATTCACGGTATTTTTGATCCCCCATTGTTATGGATCTGGTTCTCTCCATATTGTTTAATCTTAGGAATAGCAAACAAAAAACAAAATGAATTAAATATAGAACTGAGGTAAATACCGAGATGAAAAAAGAGTATACAGGAGTAGATATTTTTAAAATATGTGCTGCGTTTGGAGTTATAGCTATTCATACTGATATGCCTTTTTTGAAGGTGGTAGGTAGATTAAGTGTTCCATTTTTTGCAATAATTTCTAGCTTCTTTTTCTTTAAACATTTCTTTCCTGAATTGTCAAATTAAGTGCAACAGTTAGGTTATGAAGAGATATATTGCTTGAAGAGTTCCTCTGCTGTGTGATATTGGAGGATTCGGCGATAT
>QWCX01000034.1_pt1 | contig 23692 bp, 15 predicted proteins | sample 1972661 | NCBI WGS metagenome assembly QWCX01 (sample SAMN09866697, study PRJNA288562) | Human vaginal metagenome isolate pre1_vaginal, whole genome shotgun... | isolation source: vagina | host: Homo sapiens | place: USA: California
TGGCATCCAGGCAATGAGCTACAATGACCGCTATTTCAACCGAATTCATAAAGGCTTTGGTCAGGTTCAGGATACCTTAGAATCTTATTTTGAATAAATGATTAAAAAATCAATTTACGAGAAAGAACTATTTACACAAAAGATTTGACAGTTTCAACATTCATCTTCGGTTTTACTAAATCAAATGATTTCACAAGTACTTTCTTTTTAATTGCAAATATCATTTTAGTTTGTTTATTCATTATCATTGCTATCAGAATTGCTAAAATCAATTTCAGGCTAAAGACACAATATTATCTACTAGGCTTCATCACTCTTATTTCAATAATAGAACTAGCCTACCCTGGACTGACATTAAATGAACGCATTAGCAATTATTTTGCTATCGGCAATATTATTTTAGGCTTGCTAACTACTAAAATCTCAAAGAAATTAGTTTAAATATAGGACACAAAATGAAATATCTGAAAACACCAAGATTAATTAACAGTATTTTGATTACTTTACGTCATACTGCTATAAATTATTGAATTCTTATTACTTTAAAACTACATCAGGTATTTTCAATCATTCAATAAAAAATAAGACTAGCACTAAGCCAGTCTTATTTTCTATTAATCAACTATTCTTGGGGTGAGAATTGCCATACTGTTCCATCTTGGCTACGGTATGAGCCATCACTCATCTTTGTAAATATAAAGACAACTTTTTTCGTCCTAATTGTGTAACCGTTTTTTGATTCAGTTGTATCAACTCGGCCCAAATCAGCCTTAACACCTGTTTGGGGTGGATTATTTTTCTTAATAGAATATGCTTGTAAAATTTCTTTATTAAGTTTAGTCTTCTTTTGCTCAGAGTTGTTACTATTTTTAGCAACTAAAATAGCATGATTCTTTGTAAAATACAGATCAAACCAATTACTTAAGCGATTTTCTGTGTTGTCTACTGTTAATGTTCGATTAACCCAGTTTTTAGGTACCGTTGTTTGATTATTGTAGAAAAACATTCCACCAATAACTGCTACAAGTACTGTAACTACTGCAATTACGGATAACGTCATTTTCTTTTTCATGATACGTTTCCTCTTAAATTCAGCATTAATTATTTGGCACTAAGCCTCTCGAAATGAGTCTTACATTTCCTGAATACATGCTAACCCATCGGTTTCTATTTGTTTTAAAATTGTGATCCATCCAGGTACTGTTTCTATACAAATAGCCACTGTAGGCACCATCATTATAATAAACTTTAGAAGGTGTTGTGTTGAGTAAGTTCATTCCATCTCCCCTACCCCAACTACTGTATCTATAAACATTAGATACATATTTATGAAGCGGACCATTTTTGATTGGCCCATACACTTTAACACTCTTTGCTTCTCGGACTGTAGTTTCTGAAGCCTGAACATTCTAACTATTGGTAGTTAATACTGGAGCTACAGTTACACCTACAAGAGTAGCAACCACTAATAATATTGACTTTTTCATTTTTATTTTTCCTCGTTTAATTTTGATGTTAGTACTACTTTCTTACGAACAGAAGCAGGTGCAGGAATGCTCTTTACATCATAGCTGTACAAATATCTTCTATATAAGGTAGTAGCACTCTTACCAACTTTTTCACGCATAACTTTTGAAAGATATCCTCTATAACCGTTATACTCAAAATAGTGAGTGGCACCATAATCATAACTTGAACCTAAGGTGATCCAAATTCTCCTAGGTTTATAGTAATCTGCTCTTAGTTTTGAACTCACAGTTGTTTGTGTTTCAGCTGATGCGCTAACCTGATTCGAAACTGTAAACAAACTAACGCCAACTAATCCTACTAGTGATAATGAAACTAGTTTTCTTGAAATTGATTTCATTTTTATACAGATAAAGTACCTTCACTCTCTGGCCAAATCATTATTATTTCCTCCTTTCGTATCTTGATTATCCCATGAAACTCTAATATTACTTCTAAAGTTGCGTATCACAAAACTACTCTTTCCAATTAGTCACCCTATCTTCATATCCTAGAGAAATAAGCATGGCTTTTACTTCTTTAGCTTTTGCTATATTTCCTTCATACAAACATTTATAGAAACTCCCACATGCCTTATAAAAAAGAAAATGATTAGTATTGTTCAAATTCAGTAAGTAATCTAAACAATTTTTAACCTGATTTCCTTTTAAGCCATAATTACGCCAGCAATAAAGGTAATTGATACAAATACTTGCTATCCTATCTTCATATTTCTCTGAATATGAAACCTTCTCATTGTAATGTTTCAAAAGAAAACTAATATAATTATCTGCTTGTTCTGTAGAAAAAACAGGAATACAGTTATCGAATAATCGCAGCATATCAATATTTTCTACCCAGTTATCTTTTGCATTAAATTCAGCAATAATTGTACTTTTGAATTCGTCACCTAACTCATCCAATTGATTTCGTACAATTGCTACTGCAACAACTACTCTGTACTTAAATATTCTGCTATCAGATAATTTCATTACTTCTTGCAAACATTCTTCGATTTTTTCTTTATTTGAACCATTAAATGCACTTTTCAGTTTGTTTTCAAGTTTTAATTCAATTAAGTCCTCTTCTGATAAAAAATCATCTTTAATTTGTTCCAAAAACTGATCTACATCAATATGATGGGCAAACAAGATCTTAAATAGACTTTCTGCAGAAATTCCTTCTATTCCTCGTTCAATTTTAGAATAATGGCTTTTATGAATTATTCCTTGAATCATTTCATCTTGCGTTAGTCCTAAGTGTATTCTTTCTTGTTTCAAGGCTTCACCGATAGTCATCTTTCATCCCTCCAATTTAACTTCAACTATACTATCTTTTTAATTTTCTCTCCATACAAAAACGCCTTGCTCAAAAGCAAAGCGTTTTTTAGCATAAGCAATATTTGCATTAACCCTTATCGGCACCTGCAGTAATTCCGTTAACGTAGAACTTCTGCATGAAGACGAACAAGATGGTAATAGGGATAGCGATGATTACACACCCCGCAACGAATTGTGCGAAGTATGCGGTCGCATTACCCTTAGCTGTGTGGACCATGTTGTAAAGTCCATATGCAACCGTGTAAGTCTTAGCATTTCCTGAAGTTGAAAGAATAATACCTGAGAAAATGAAGTCTGTCCATGGAGCGATGAAAGCGGTCAAGGCGGTATAAACGATCATTGGCTTTGAAAGTGGTAAACCAATGTGTAAGAATACTTGCCACTTAGTAGCACCGTCGATTTCGGCAGCTTCGTCGATTGACCGAGGAATAGTATCAAAGAATCCCTTAGCAACGTAGAAGCCTAAGCCGGCACCACCAACGTAAACCAATAACAACCCGAAGAGGTTTAACATGTTAAGACCCTTCAAGATGTAGTACAAAGCAATCATTGACATGAAGCCTGGAAACATCCCTAAAACCAATGCAATTTGTAAGAATGGTTTTCTGAATGCAAAGCGAAGTCGTGATAAAACGTAAGCAACTGAAATAGTTAAGAAAGTTGAAATTACCATTGAAAGCAATGAAATAACTAAAGTATTAATGATCCAGTTACCAAATGGATATTGTGGATTAGTAAAAATACCAATATAGTTTTGCAATGTGAATTTTTCCGGCCAGAAGGTCGAAACGAATCCAGTATCATTGAATGAAAAACTTGCTAAGACGATCCAGACAATCGGTAAAATCCATAGAATCGCTAAAACAATTAATAGGATATACCGAAAGATTAATGAGAGCCGTCTTTGATTTGAATATGACTTCATGTCTAGCCCTCCTTAAATGCATTAGTACGACGATATGCAATCAGTGAAACAGTTGCACTAATAATGAAGATTAAGATACCCAATACGGCACTGGCGTTATAACGCTGTTCCTGACCGAAGGTCAAGTTATATAACCACGTTACCAGCAAGTCAGTCGATCCGGCACCATTATACTTACTGTTCATTGGTGCACCACCTGTCAGCAAGAAGATAACATTGAAGTTGTTGATGTTACCAATAAATTGTTGGATAAGTGAAGGTGCCATCACAAATAAAATTTGTGGAAAAGTGATTGAACGGAAAATTTGTGCAGCATTAGCACCATCAATCTTAGCAGCTTCAATTTGATCTTGTGGCAAGTTTTGAATAATCGCTGTTGAAACCAACATAGAAACTGGAATACCGATCCACATGTTAACAAGAATAACGGTAATTCTTGCAACTAAAGGTGAAGCTTGGTTATCAATAAAGTGAATTGGTGAACTAATCCAATGCAAGTTCATCAAGATATTGTTCAAAGCACCTTGGTAGTCCAAGAACTGCGCCATCATCAAAAGTGAAACGAATTGTGGTACAGCCCAAATGATAACAAAGATTGTTCTCCAGAATCCCTTGTGCTTGATTCCTTTTGATTCAATCAAAAGAGCAAGCAAAACACCAAAGAAGAAAGTCGTAGCAGTAGCTGCTACAGCCCAGATTAAAGTCCAGCCTAAGACTGGGAAGAAAGTACCAGCTAAGTCACCACTCAAAACATTGCCAAATGCTTGGAAGCCTGTCCATGAGAAAGCAATTGGGTGTTGACGATCATAGTTGGTAAAGGCCATTGAAATCATGAAGATCGTTGGCAAAATCGTAAAGAACAAGATACCCAATAATGGAATAACCATCAAGGTTGCGTGTAACCGAGTATCAAGCAAACTCTTAAGTTCTTCAACGTTAGTTGGAATATGGTCCCCATCACGCTTCAAAATATAATTATGTCTAGTTGAGCGTAAGTTGACAATGTATAGATAAATGATTGCTACACATAAGATCAAGGCCAATACACCGAATAACAAAATCAAAACTGAGTTTGATGGTTGCTTGGTTACATAAACGCCTTGTGCGGCATCATAAACAACTTTTTTGGTTTTAATAGTACCTAATGTAGCTAATGAATTTAAAGTAGGGATACCACTGAGGATAAACCAAACAATAAAGATAATTTCTGAAAGTAAGAGTGAAATACCTTTTACCCATTGTTTGTTTGCCAAGGCGTTACTACCCATTAAGAAGAATGATAACTTGGTAGCAATGTCACCTTTTGACCAAACCTCGCGATATGTTGCTTTAGGAGCTACATGCTTTTTCTTTAGAAACATAACTTCTCCCCTTCTTAGGCAAAAAGGCTGGACAATTTTTATTTAGCCCAACCCTTGCTTATGCTTTTAGCAAATTATTTCTTTTCAATGTTCTTAGCGAGCTTAGCAAGTTGTGGCTTGTATTGTGCTGGCTTAATCTTGCCGTCGTAAGTACCACTGATAAGCGGAGCTGCACCATTCCAGAATGCGGCCATTTGTGGAAGCTTAGGTTGCAATACTGAGTTACCTGGCTTAGCCATTTCGATTACAGCTTCAGCAACCGGGTCACTCTTAACAGCACTTGAGTTGACAGCGCTCTTCAATACTGGAATTTGACCAGCGTTCTTATGAGCAATTAATTGTGACTTCTTGTTAGTAATGTAAGCAGCTAAATCTGAAGCAGCCTTAGCATTCTTGGTGTTAGCATTAACTGCGAAGCCTTCAATACCAAGGAATGCTTCCATTTGTACGCTCTTACCACCAACTTCAATCTTAGGATACTTAGCAACTGCGAAGTTCTTACCCAAGATCTTCTTGATATTAGCAGCGTTCCAAGGACCGTCCAAAATAGCTTGTGCGTTACCCTTCTTCAATTGGTTCAAAGCGTTTGAAGTTTGCATTACGCCCTTGTTCTTCTTTTGAGCTGCGTACCACTTCAAAGCATTAATACCGTTTTGTGAGTTGAAAGTTGAGCCCTTAAGGTCTTCACCATTCTTACCGTAAAGTGTAGTACCTGCTGAGAACATTACTGGCCACATTACGTAAGCGTTAGTAAAGTCGGTAGCTACAACACCCTTTGAAGTTAAAGTCTTCCAGTCCTTAACGTCGTTAGCTGATAACTTAGACTTGTTGTAGTAAATGGTTTGAGCTTGTTGTGCGTATGGGAATGCGTAAACCTTGCCCTTCCAAGTTACACCCTTTGAAGCAACATCGACATAGTTGTCTTGGATATCCTTAGTTGCTGATGGTGAAAGTGGGTTAATGTAACCAGCTTCAGCCATTTGACCTAATTGATCGTTAGGAACTTCAAAGACATCAGCAGCCTTTGATGGGTCCTTACCAACGTCTGTCTTAGCGTTAGCTGAACCGTTAGGACTTTGAACTACACGAACCTTAATATTCTTGTTCTTCTTAGTAAAGTCCTTAGCAATTTGCTTGTAGTAAGGAACTTGTTCAGTATCCACCCAAAGAGTCAAGTTAGCCTTCTTGTTTGAATTACTGCTACTTGATGATGAATTACTTGAGCCGTTTGAACATGCTGCTAATGATAATGCAGCAAGAACAGCAGTACTACCTAAAGCCATTTTCTTCCAAATCTTCATGACTTTTTCCTCCTAAAAAATCAAAACAATAAACAATTCTTAACAACAGTAGCTTCTGCTACATATGGTTGTAAGCTTAATTAATAATTATCTGTACTGCGTTTTCAGTACCAGATTAGTTAACAATCGCCTTGGTGGAATCTTTATCAAAGAAGTGAGCTTTGTTAACATCCAAGCCCATCTTAACCTTGTCACCTGGCTTGTGATAATCACGTGAATTTACAATAGCAGTAAATTCAGTACCATCAACTTCTTGGTGAAGCTGAATAGTTGCACCCAAAAGTTCTGAAACAACAACATTTGATTCAATTACTGAATCTGGCCAGGTTTCCATAAATGCTTCTTCTGAGTGAATGTCTTCTGGACGAATACCAAAGACTAAGTCTTTGTCGTTGTAGCCTTTTTCTTCCAGCAGTTTTGCCTTACCTTCAGGAATACCAATATTCAAGCCTTTGCCATCAGAAATTCGACCGTCCTTGTAGTGAACATTGAAGAAATTCATTTGTGGGGAACCAATAAATCCGGCAACGAACATGTTAACTGGCTTGTTGTAAACTTCAAGTGGTGAGCCGATTTGTTCAACTCTACCAACAGACATTACAACAACTCTATCAGCCAAAGTCATCGCTTCAGTCTGATCGTGGGTAACATAAATAGTTGTAGTACCCAAGTCTTGGTGAAGCTTAGCAATTTCAGTACGCATTACCACACGCAATTTAGCATCCAAGTTTGATAAAGGTTCATCCATCAAGAAGATAGGTGCCGCACGAACGATTGCACGTCCTAATGCAACACGCTGTCTTTGACCACCGGACAAAGCACCTGGCTTCTTATCCAAGTACTCTTCAAGGCCTAACATCTTAGCTGCTTTTTTAACCTTTTGATCAATTTCATCTTTAGGCGTGTGACGCAACTTTAAACCGAAGGCCATGTTGTCATAAATGGTCATGTGTGGATATAATGCGTAGTTCTGGAAAACCATCGCAATGTGTCTGTCCTTTGGAGCAACATCGTTCATTACTTTATGATCGATTTCTAAGGTACCCTTACTGATGTCTTCCAAACCAGCAACCATTCTCAAAGTAGTTGACTTACCACAGCCAGATGGACCAACGAAAACGATGAATTCCTTATCCTTGATATGTAAGTCAAAGTCGTTAACAGAATATCTGTCGTTACCTGCATATTTTTTGTAAATATGGTTTAAATCAACCTCAACCATTGTTTCCCCTACTCTCTTTAATTATTTTTCATTAAAAACTTTTTCAATTTCACTCAATTTCAACTCAGCAGTTGTTGGAACGATGTAATCAGCTTCTTTCAAAAGCTCCTTATCACCAATTCCTACGGCAAATTGACCTGCAGCCTTGATTGCTTCGACTCCAGCTTTGGCATCTTCAAAACTGATTACTTCATCAGCCTTTAACCCTGCAATTTCTTGCGCTTTGATGTAAATTTCAGGATCTGGCTTACCATGATGAAGTGTTGCTGGATCAACAATGCCATCAAATTCATCCATAATACCTAATCTAGTTAAAATCTTAGGAGCATTCTTAGAAGCAGAAGCAATTACCATCTTTAAGTTTTGCTTCTTAGCATCTGCCAATAACTCAGGGATCCCAGGCAAAATGTCCTTTGGCGTCATTGTTTCTACTTGTTCAACAAATTTAGCGTTCTTTTCAGCTGCGAACTTTTCTTTTTCTGCTTCAGTATATTTGTCTTCTTGACCGCCATATTGCAAGATCAAGTTTAATGAATCCATTCTTGAAATACCGCGTAAGCTATCGAGCTGAGAATCAGTAAGTGTAATGCCTAATTCTTTAGCTAAATTATTCCAAGCAGTCAAATGAAACTTAGCTGAATTAGTTAAAACACCATCTAAATCAAACAATAAACCTTTAAGCATTTTGCGTTTCACCTTCTTTAAGAGTAAGTTTTTGGTCTTTAACTACAACATCTAAATCGTCACCTTTAAGCAAGGTAAGTTTTGTTTCATTATGATCGACATAAACTTCGATTAAGCGACCACGGTAGTTAATCTTAAAGCCGTAGTGATCCCACTTGTCTGGTACAAATGGGTTAAATTTCAATTGATCATGATCATAACGCATCCCTGCAAAACCTTGAACAATTGCTAACCATGAACCACTCATTGAAGTGATGTGCAAACCATCAACTGTATCGTTGTTGTAGTTATCAAGGTCAAGGCGAGCAGTTCTTTCGTATAATTCGACCGCCTTCTTTTGCTTGCCAAGTTCAGCAGCTAAGATTGAGTGGATACATGGAGAAAGTGAACTTTCATGAACAGTCATTGGTTCGTAGAAGTCGTAGTTTCTTTCCTTTTGTTCTTTAGTGTATTGATCATTCAAGAAGTAGATTCCTTGTAAAACATCGGCTTGCTTGATGAATGGTGAACGAAGGATCTTGTCCCATGACCAGTGTTGGTTGATTGGACGCTGATCTTCAATTTCGCTTACTGGACGAAGGTTCTTGTCAAGGTAGTCATCTTGTTGTAAGAAGATGCCACGTTCCTTGTCTTCTGGTAAGTAAATCTTGTCAACGATGTCTTGCCACTTCTTCTTTTCTTCATCAGTAACATTAACCCTGGCTTGAGCTTCCTTAGTTGCTAATGGCAAACGCTCCAAAGTGTACTTAAGTAGCCATCTTGCCATCGTACTAGTGAACCAGTTGTTGTTAACGTTGTTTTCGTATTCGTTTGGACCGGTTACGCCATGCATAACGTACTTGTTACGCCACTTGGACCAGTGGACTCTAGCTGCCCAGAATCTTGCTGTTCCAACCAAGACATCCATTCCTTCATCCTTAACGTATGAATCATCGCCAGTGTATGACGTATATTGCTTAATCGCAAATGGAATATCAGCATTACGGTGAATTTCTTCAAAGGTGATTTCCCATTCATTGTGACATTCAATCCCGTTGAAGGTAACCATTGGGAACAATGCACCTGGTAAGCCTTGTTCTTTAGCGTTATGGTATGCGCCTGGCAATTGATCGTGACGGTATTGTAAAAGTGCCCGAGTAACACTAGGATCAGTAACACATAAGTACATTGGAACAATGTAAGCTTCAGTATCCCAGTAAGTAGCACCACCGTATTTTTCACCGGTAAAACCTTTAGGACCAACGTTAAGACGTTCATCTTCACCGTAATAAGTCATGAATAATTGACAAATGTTAAAGCGGATACCTTGTTGAGCGGCATCATCACCAGCAATTACAACATCTGATTTGTCCCAGCGCTTTTGCCAAACGGCTTCATGATCAGCTAAGTTTTCTTCAAAACTCTTAGCTTGAAGCTTGGTCATCAATTCAGCTGCCTTAGCATCTTGATCATCTGGTTTGACGTCACGACTAGTAACAACAATGACATCTTTTTCAAGATCGTAGCTTTCGCCTTCATTTAACTCAACTGAAAGCTTTTCATGAAGTTGGGCTGCTTCAGTTGAAACATCACCCTTAACTACTTCACCATTATGACGAAGACTTTGCTTAAGGAGGACTGTAAATTGTGGAACCTTGTATGGGTTAGCCTTAGTTTCAACCTTAATAGTTCTTGCTTCAGCATTTTCACCTAAAGGCATCCAGAATTTTGCATCGTAGTTACTGTCTTCGTTAACAACAGTTCCATCAAGTGCTGCATCAAAGTCGATTTTAGCTTTACCACTTAAAACGGTAGCCTTAACTTTAATTAAAGCTGCTTCTTTTAAGGTAATATGTAAAAACCTTTCGAATTCGAATTTAACCTTAGTATCCTTACCTTCATAAGTAAAACTTCTAGTCAGAAGACCTTGGTGCATATCAAGTGCTAAGTAGAAATCACTAAACTTAACTTTAGCTAAGTCAAGTTTTTCACCATTAATCGTAATTCCCATGTTGATGAAACTTGGTGAGTTAGGAACCTTACCAAAGTACTTTGGATATCCGTTCTTCCACCAACCAACACGCGTCTTATCAGGGAACCAAACACCAGCAAGGTAAGTACCTTGTAAGCTGTCACCTGAATAGCCTTCTTCAAAGTTTCCTCTCATACCCATGTAATCGTTGCCGATTGCAGTCATACTTTCTTGCAATCTTTTATCTTTTGGTTCGAACTTATGGGTAACGACCTTCCAAGGATCAATTTCAAAAATTCGTTTCATATATTCTATCTCCCGTAATATTCGAGGTTCTCTCTTGTTTACGCTTTCATTATCCTTTAGTTGAAAGCGGTTTACAATATTAAATCTGCTGTTACCGTTATCAGGATTAGTTAATAGAAAAAGAAGGTAGATCTTAATCTGCCTTCTTTTTTGCTTATTAAAAGTAACTTTTAATGAACACTCACTACAAAGCCTTTTGGTGCCAATTGATTATTCTCATAATCTTGACTAAACGTGTTCTCACAATTGATCTCTACTGGATGATCGGTCGTGTTAAAGTATGCTTTAATTCTTTCATTCCCCTCACGATCGACCTCAATTAACCCATTCTCTGTTACGTGTAACTTAATTCGACCTTTACCGAAAGTTTCATCATGTTGCAAACGAAAGTCAATCAATTGATGAACTCGTTGCCAAACCGGGCCGTCTTCTTTTGCCCAATCCATTGGTTTACGACAATCAGGATCGTTGCCACCAGTCATACCCATTTCAGTTCCATAATAAATGCATGGACTACCCTTTTGCATAAATTCAAAAGCTAAGGCTTGCAAAGCCAAATCTTGGTCTCCATTAGCTACTGTCAAAATTCGGGCTGTATCGTGTGAATCAAGCATGTTCATCATGGCTGCATTGGTAGCATCCCGATATTTCATCAACTGGTCTGTCAAACGACTAGTTAATTCTTGTGCTGACAACTTGTGCTTAAAGAAGTGATCCTCAATTTGCAAAGTATATGGATAATTCATTACGCCAGTAAACTCATCACCGTTAAGCCATGGACGAGCTGAGTGCCAAACTTCACCTACAATATAAAAATCTGATTTAATATCAGTAACGACCTTGTGGAATTTCTTCCAGAAGTGGTGGTCAACTTCGTTAGCCACATCTAGCCGCCAAGCATCAATATCGAAGTATTTTACCCAATAAGTGGCAATTTCTAATAAGAAATCCTGTACTTCTGGATTAGCTGTGTTCAACTTTGGCATATGCTTTTCAAAGGCAAAAGTATCGAACTTAGGACTACCCTCACCCTTTAATGGATCGCGGTAAGGTTCAACTGGATATTCATTAATGTGGAACCAACTAGCAAAACGAGAACTTGGACCATTTTTAACAACATCTTGCCATTGCATTGATTGATCACCCAGGTGGTTGAAAACCGCGTCCAGCATGACCTTCATTCCGCGGGCATGAGCTTCATTAACAACTTTCGCAAATAAATCCTTGTCGCCGAATGCCGGATCAACTTGCAAATAGTCAATCGTATCATATTTATGGTTAGAACTGGCTTTAAAAATAGGACAGAAATAAAGGCCATTAACACCCAGTTTCTTCAAGTAATCTAGATGGTCAAGCACGCCTTGCAGGTCACCACCATAGAAGTCTTCGCGGCCAGGATGATCCTCCGGATTCCACGCTTTAACCCCTTGGGGATCATTAGACTTATCACCGTTTGCAAAACGTTCTGGAAAGATTTGGTACCAAACAGTATGCTTAACCCATTCTGGCGTTTTCACCATATCAATTTCATGGCAATATGGCACTTTGAAATAAGAACCATCTTCCATAATGGACTTGTCTACATCACTGCTAATTGCACGATCACCTACAACTACACTAGTGCCATCACTGCCAATTACTTCAAAGGTATACTTCAAACGATGATATGGTGCTTCAAGCGTAATGCCCCAATGATCTTCACACTGCCCTACGCCAATTTTTTCCATCTCACATGTTTTAGCCTGTTCAAGTGGCAAATAATTATCGCAGTAGTGAACAATTACTTTTTTAACGTCATTTTTAGCACTGTGAAAACGCACGCGAACATGACTTGGATCAACTACAAAACTATCTTCACTTTCAGTTCGGTGTCTTAAAGCTGCTAATTGCATATATTAATTCTCCTTTTTCAACACAACACCTGCATAAGGCATCAAAGTTAATTTTTCATTAGTTAATTGATATTCTCCCGCTTTTAGTGTTGCAACAGTATAACCGGCTGGTATTTCAACAGTTGTCTTTTGATCACTCAATGAAACAGCTACAATGGCACTTTCATCATGTAAATCACGTTGATAAACATAGCTATTCTTATCCGTTGAAATCATATAATACGTTCCAGTCTGGAATAAGGCTTCTTTTTTGAGTTCCAGCAGTTTTTGGTAAAAATTAAACATGCTGGTGGTATCGTTAATCTCGTTAGCTACGCAAGCATCATCCTGTTTAATACCTGTTATCCATGGTTTAACTTCACTAAAACCATGGTTCTCAGTTGCATCCCACGGCATTGGACCACGGGCCGGCAATTTATGTGTTTCACTAGCCATAGCTAAGGCCGCATCTTTGCTCAAAACTTTTTCTGCATCCTTTAACCATGGCGCTACAATTTGATCTTCGAATTGATCTGCACTAGTGAAATGTAGATTCTTTAACCCTAATTCTTCACCGTAATAAATTACTGGAATTCCGCGTTGCAAATACATCAACATCGCCAAGCTCTTAGCCTGAGTTTGTGTCTTAGCTACGCGTGTAGCTAAACGAGCCATATCATGATTATTCCAATAAAGAGTAGGCTGCGATACGCCTGCTAATGTTTGTTGCCAAACTACTTGATTTTGTTTAAAGGCAGTCAAATCTAATTTCTTAGGCTGATATTGCTCTGAAAAACGTTGATCACAGTTAGAATCATCATCGGTAAAGTACCGGAAGGTAATCACACTATCCATTAAGTGATTGCGCTTAGTCGTGTAATCAACAGCCAAGTTAACGCTAGCACTTGCAGCTTCACCTAATAAAAGCGTATCTGGATAATCCTGCTTAATCTGCTCACAGAAAGGCCGCATCCATTCCTGCACCTGTGGTAAGTTAGCGAAAAATGGTTCCGCAACGATTGGCTTGTTTATGTCCCCATCTCCAGTTGGATAATTTTGTCGCAAATCCGCCTTGCCAATATGGATAAAAGCGTCTAAACGCAAACCATCAATTCCCTTTTTTAGCCAATATTCAGCTACCTCAAGCATGGCGTGACGAACTTCAGGATTCTTCCAGTTTAAATCAGGCATTCGCTTATCAAATAAGTGAAAGTATGATTGACCGGTTCCAGCTGGATCTGGCTCCCAAACGCTGCCACCAAAGAATGACCCCCAATTGTTCGGCCGCTTGCCGTCATGACCAGCAAAAATATAGTAGTCACGATATAGGCTGTCAGGATTCTTGATTGCGTCTTGGAACCAAGGATGTTGATCAGATGTGTGATTCAAGACAAAATCCATGATGAGGTGAATTCCTGCCTTGTGCAGATCCTTGATTAAGTTCTCCATATCTTCCATTGTTCCCATGTGTGGATCGATGGCGAAGTAATTTGAAACGTCGTAGCCGTTGTCCACCTGTGGTGAAACAAACACTGGGTTCAGCCAAACGGCGTTTACGCCTAGATTTTTCAAGTAAGGGATGCGCTTACGAATACCGTTAAGGTCACCGAGGCCATCGCCATTGCTATCTTGAAAAGACTTAGGATAAATTTGATATATAATTGCGTGATCGTACCAATGTGCCATAATTAATTTCCTCCACGCATAGTGTAACGGATTAAAGAAACCGTTTTCAACACCATATCTACTGTTATCGATATCAAAAAAGCACAACTCGCTTTTGAGTTGTGCCTTTTCTTCTATTCAATTACTAACTTTTAGTTGTGCTTACGTTTCCGATCAACACCAAAGCCTAAAAGACCTGCAATTGAAGCTAATGCTAAACCAATAATAGATGCTCTGTTTTGTTTTTCACCAGTTTGTGGTAATGTCTTGGCATTCTTTTCAGCTTGAACAGCAGTATTATTACTGTTTGCGCGCTTACCATGAACATTGCTATTGTAGCTGTGATTTTCACTATTCAATCCTGCGGCCTGATTATTCCCTGAATTATGCTTAGTCTCGGTCCGAATATTTTGACCATTATTTTTGGCTTTATGATGATCTGCTTTCTTACCCGAATTATCATCTTTTCCAGGTGTCTTATCAGTTGGTTTATTATCTGAAGGTGTAGTATTACCTCCATTATCAGTCTTAACAACTGGAACAGTGATTGATGAACTTACTGAAGCTGAGGTTGGAGCATTGTAACCATCTTTGATCTTATATCCAGCTGGCACACCGTTTTTAATGGCACTTGAAGGATCAATAGTTGTACCTTCAGTACCTGGAATAGTGGTTCTGCCAACTTCATTACCATTTTCATCACGGTAGATAATGGTTACTTGGCCTTGTTGTGGAGTAGGAGGCGTGATTTCACCGCCACCGTTTTTAGTATAAGTAATAGTTACAACAGCATCCTTAGTATCTGCAGTTGGAGTTACTTCAGCAACACTATCTTGACTTGGAGTAAATCCAGTAAAGGCTGGAGCAGTAAAGGCTGGCCAAGTGCTGGTTGCGTCCTTGTCAATGATAAACTTATCGTTTTCAACTTTACCTAATTGCCAGTCACCGTAAACTGTTTTGACATTTGGATCAGTTGAAACAGTCTTGGTGCGACCGAACCATACAACTTGAGTAGAAGTATCAGTCTTACCTGTTACAGGATTCTTAACGTTGATTGTACGAGTTGGATGAGCGTACATATCACTGTTTTCGCCTGGCTTGTTTGGATTGATTGTTGGGTCGGTTGGCTCAGTAGTCTTAGTGTAAGCAACTGTTACATTAGCATTTGGAGTGTCAGCATTGACCGTCTTTGCATCAACCTTTGTTGCTTCATGCCCATTAACCGTGGACTTGTAACCGTCAACTGGGGTGACATCATATTCTTGCCAACTACCTTCAGAGGCACCAGTTGACTTCCAAGAATTATTATCCTTAGTAGCAACTGTCCATTCTGTCCAAGTAATATTACCATCTTGATCCTTGGTGCCAGCATTTTGGCCTTCACCACCACGGACAAAGTGAACATTTTGGGTAATGATGTCGGTAGTACCATCAGTCTTATAAATCGTGATTGTCCGAGTGACATCCTTGTTCATATCTTTGTCGGATGGATTGTATGGAACTGGGGTGATGTTGTCAGACTTTAAGTAAGTGATATGAACAGCAGCACCATTTACTGGTTGACCATTGTTAAGTGCCGAAGCGCTAGAAACAGTTGTAGTCTTAGTTCCATTAACATATGAATCATAATCTGAAATTTGTGGTGCATTCATTGAGACAAATTCTGGTTGACCACCTAAAACAAACTTGTGGTTTTGGATAGTGCCTGCCTGCCAATTACCTGTACCCGTAACTTCACCAGTTACCAAGTCTTCAATACCATTGCGGCCAAATTCTACTGATTGAGTGTCAATCTTCTTTTCAGCTTCACCCGGTTTAGTTTGGTAAATATCACGAGTTACTGTCTTGAACATGTCCTTGTACTTAGGATCAGTTGGATTTACGCCTGGAGTGGTTGGAGTGATGTCCTTAGTACCATGTTCAACAAGAACTTCAATTGCACTTGGAGCAGTAGTGTTAACTGTTTCAGCTGATGGATAAGTGTAACTCTTTGAAATTACCCATTTTTCTGGAACATTACTATCAATTGTATTCTTTTGAGCTTCTGCACTTACAATTGCTGGAGTAGTTGAAGTAAATTGTCCCTTAATTGCATCCTTAGCTGTAAAAATCACATTACCTTTCGCATCCTTATAAACAATGCTTTGAGTAAAGTTTTCAGGTGTTGGAGTTGCAGCTTCAACATTAATTGTTGCAGGAACATCAAGATAAGTACCATCACTAAAGTTAATTCTTACAGTACCCTTAACGCCATTTGCAATATTCTTAGTTGAAGGCTGGCCATTTTCAGCCCAGGTCATAGTGAATGTCTTGGCAGAATCATTGGCTTGTGCTGAATCAGATGAATTAGTGCCACCCCAGCCATTTTCAAGACTATTAACATTAATCAAAGTCTTAAATTGATCTTGACTTAAGTTAGAAATATTTTGATTTTGCTTGAAAGTTAATGGCTGATTAGTAGTTGAACCATAGAAGTTGAAGTAAGTGTTCATCCAACTGTCTTGAGTAGATAAACCAATGTAGCCGAATAAATCACTGTCATCAAAGCTATAGTTTACACGCCACTTAGAGTTACCTGGTAGGCTTTCACCAGATGAAGTTTGTTCCTTAGAGTTAGGATTTGCTGGATCATAGAGAATATCACCGGTACCATTTGTAATATCCCAATTGCTATTTGGAGTTAAGATACCATTACCTGCTTTGACCCAGCTATACTTAATAACATTTGCATCAAAGCTATCTGACGGATCTTGGGCATTCACATACTTATCACCTTGTAAGTTATAAGTAGTAACTGTCTTGTAGTCACTTGCTGCACTACCCTTACCATCCCAGTCAGTTCTGTAGACAATTTGTTGAATCTTAGCGATATTAGGATCAAGTTCATGACTATCAGTGGTTCTGTGAACTGAAATAGTTGGTGTGATGAAGCTCGTCATACTTTGATTGCCATAGTAGGTATGATGCTCTGGATCATTACCAGTTATCATAACTGGAGCAGTAACCGTTTGTGTATCCTTACCTGGAACACTAACTGTAACTGGAATCTTGTAGAACCCTGGTGTTGCGTCTTGCCCTGGCTTCAAAGTAATCGTACCAGTAGTTGAATCTACTGTTGCCCAAGTTGGAACGTTATCACCTGCTACAAATTTAGTACCATCAGGCTTTGGTACACCATTTGTTGTAACAACTGGATCAGATGCTGTGCTCCCTTTTTCAACAGTAACTGTCTTATAACTTGGACTATATTCACCTGCTGGCACAGCATTAATTGCACCATCTTTGGTTTGAACGTCTAAGTAAGTTGGGTTACCTTGAGCATCCTTATCAGTAAAGGTAAGTCTAATAGTTGCCTGAGTATCACCAGCCTTTGGTGCACTTGCCCATGAAGCAGTGTACTGAATACCGGCATTATCTAAGTTAAAAGTATCAACTAAATCATTCTTTTGAGCGTCGGTTAAATCTTGACCTACAGTAACCTTAACCGGGTTAGTTACATCCTTAGCAGTAGCACCAGCAGCTTTAATCGTCATTGGATTACTGTCAACAGTAGTGTCACCAACTTTAACTGATACAGTACCAGTTAAGTCTTCACTTGCAGATGGAGTAGTTACAACAGTTGTTGGAGCATCGCCCTTCCAAGTAATGATTGCACTAGTCTTATCAACTGGCGTGCTGGTTACCTTACCATCTTCACCAACAGTGTATTGATTAATTGCACTAACTGCTTGACCTGCAGTCAAATTCATTGAATTATCTGTAGTTTCATGAGCTTTATCAAATGCACTTGGAGCAGTTACAACTTCTAGGGCACCAGTCTTAGTGGGGTCAGTTGGATCTGGAATGATCTTGCCAGTGTGAGTAGCATTGCCAACATAAACTGGTACGTGAACTGTATCCTTAGTAGTATCTGGATACGTTACAACAACTGGAATTGTAGTCAAGCCAGTTGGCGTTTCAGTCGTTGGGGCAATTGTTAACCAACCAGTATTAGGATCTACTGTAGCAAATGGTGTGTTATCACCAACAATTTTATACTTAGTACCTTCTGGAGCCTTGCTACCTGGGTTGATTGTTACAGCACTGCCTTGTGGAGTTGATTCAGGATATGAAGGATCTTCTGACTTAGATTCACCTTGTTTTACGTTCATCGGATCATATGAAGGTTGGTAAACATCAGCATCAGGGTTAGTGATATTTAATGGAATATTAGCAAAATCAACGGTACCGTCTTGGTAGGTTACCTTTGCCCAAGCTGACTTATCGCTAGCCTTCAAATTACCAGTTGGGTTAGTTGGAGCATCTTGACCGCTCATTAAATCTTGCCATTCCGTTGCGTCAGTAGCTGCATTGTACCAATCTACATTTTTAATAGCAGAAAGATCTGGTGTTATGGTTCCATCGCTAGTCCGTAACCCAGAAATACCGTCCTTGGCAGTTAAGTCATTTAAGGTTTGTTTAGTATTACCATCAATAGTCTTGACTACTGGTTGATATTGACCAGAATCAGTTGGCTTAGCTACTTCTTCTAAAGAACTACCCATTGCAACTCTTTGTGGAGTCCACCAGTTGAAGTTATTCAAGAGTCGGTTTAAGTATGGAGTTTCATATTTTACACCATCAGCTGGTTGACCTTGAGTAACTGTTCCATCAATAAACTGAAAACTATTAAACCCAGCTTGGTTTTGAGCAAGATTTACTTGACCGTTTGAGTGTAAAAATTTAATTTCACCATTCTTATTTTGTCCTAGAGTGTTGCCGGCTTGAGTAAAGCCAGAAATTGCATTATCACCCCAGTTGTTTTGAGTTTCAATATTATTGAGATACCAGTAATCAGATGCACCTGTGCCTTTATTTCCTTCATCCCATTGAGCAAATGGCAATTTACCACCTGCACTAGTAATAGTTACATTATTATTTTTATTTTCAAGACGAAGTAAAGTACCTGTTTGATTTCCGGTACGCTGGAAATTTACATACTTAGGGTTGGTAATAGTAACATGGTTATAGCTATCACCAGTTCCACCACCCCACATAGTTACCAAGCCATATTTAGGAGTATTAGTGAAGAACCCTTTCGTAACTGAATTTAGAACTGGCTGAGCATTATCTTGTAAGTCAAGCGTCGCACCTTCATGGACATTCAAATCCCACTTAGAGCTTGAACCACTGCCTGAACCAAATGAGATTAATGGTGTAGTAGATTGATTGTTATCACCAGTACGAACAATTATTAATTTACCTTGATTATCTAAAACATTGGAATCAGCATTAGTAATATTAGCAGCAAAACCAACACCTAATGAAATAGGAGCAAAGTGGTAACCATCATAATTAGTTACACCATTGGCACCACTACCATCATTACTTTGTTTAGTATTGATGTTAACAACACCAGTTTTGCCAATGTTTAAGTTACCAGCCCAAATAGCCATTGAGTGACCATCAGCCATGTTGGCATTTAAATTACCGTCAACTTGGACAGTACCAGTAATAGCGCTGTTGACAAGCATCCCTTTAACATCTTTAGATTGGCCATTGCAGGTTACGGTTGCACCTTGTTGAACATCAATTGCTGGAGCAGTATCATTTGTTTCATCTTCAACTTTGGCCCGCAAAATATTGCCACCAGCGTTTTGATCGTTGTTAGTCTTAGCTGAACTTACGTTAAAGATAGTGTTAGAACCATCCGCAAAAATAATGTGTGCAGCTGAAACAGCACTTGAATAATTAGAAACTTGATTCCCTGCTACATTAACGGCTTCACAAGTGATATTGTTATTACCCTTGAAGGTTACCGTAGTATACGGATTATCACCTATTTGTTGAGCCATCGTGGTGTTATAAAAAGCACCATTTTTAACATAAGCAGTTACATTTTCAAATGTAACCTTGTTGTTAGCTAAAAGATCAGTTCTTATGTCGTTTCCACCCATGTAAATTGGGCTAAAGGCACCACCATAACTAGACCATGAATTATCATAACCATCAGCGTTAATGGTTAAATTCTTGAAAGCAATATCCCAAGGATTACTATCTTTTTGATTGTTAGTAGTAAAGCTAAGATAATTAGCACCAAAGTTAATAGCGTGCCCTTGACCATCAATATCTAATCCTCCAGAAATATTTGAACCAGTTAAGTTCATCTTTCCAGAGTTAACTAGTGGTTGCGGACGATTAATACCGTTAACATTTGTACCCTTATTAGCGACAGTAATGTCACTAGTTAATTTAATTGTACCGATATTATAGTCGTTTAAAGCATTAACTAATCCTTGCCAGTCCGCTACTTCTTGTGATTGAGTACCACGTAAATTTTGTTGAGTGGTAGCTGCAACTTCTCTAGGTTGTGCAGCTAAATTTGCTCCAAGCTCTTTTGCAACTTCATCTTTGGTCTTCTTAGCACTGATATTATTGTCTTGCTCATTTCCAAGTGATAAAACATTAACCTTACCACGCATGGTGCTAGTTAAATCGTTTTAGTTAATAAAAAAGTCCAATCTTGTTAGACTCGACTTGTAAATAGTAATAATAGAAAAGAGTCTGATCTGATTTATTGCAATTTTAGCTTATAATTTGGCTTATTGTCTAGAAAGATTTAACTAGCACCACGCGTATAATTCTTATGTTTATGGACAGATCGCGTATTTAACTAACCGTGTTATCGAGGAAGTTCACGAAAAAGAGAAAATTATTTCTGAAATGCAACACGAAGCGGAAGGGTTGTCTGAATATAATCTACTCTTCACTATCCCTGAATTCGGTGTTCGAACTGTTACTTCTTTGATCGGTGAATTAGGAGATATTCGTCTTTTCCATAGTAGTAATGCTCTTAATGCCTATATCAGGATTGATCTTAGACATTATTATGAATCAGGTAACTTTGTTGCCACTGATCATATTAGTAAACGTGGTGATGCGATTGCACGTAAAATTCTTTTTAAATCCATCCAAAACATTGCCGTGGCAAGTCATTTTCATCCTAATCATATTAATGATTTCTATCAGAAAAGGAAAAGACAATCTTCTCAGCCAGAAACTAAGAAAATTGCCATTGCCGCGATACACCGTCTTCTCAGAACGATTTATCATCTTGTAAAATATAATCAACCCTATAATTATCAAATAGCTAAAGTATAATTTAAGATTGATTATTACTATTATTGTGCAACCCATGAAAAATAAATCTAGTTCATGAGCTTGTTTTGTTATACTTTAAATTTAACTTTGAGCCATTTTAATTATTTAATTAACTTTTCTATCCAGCTAAATTCCAAGGAATTCCTTTAATATCCTTGACTATTCGTAGAAAACCAAAATAAGCACTGATGTTAAATTCATCAGTACTTACAATTGTAGAGTCCCTTTGTTCAACCCGTATTGATAACGACTGCTTACAATAATAAAATTAAGACCACTAGAATAACAGCTTATGGTTTTCGCAACTTTGATCATTCCCGTATCCGAAGTCTACTAGCTCTCAAATCTCATGGTAAAAACTAAGCTAAAAGAAAAGGTCAGCTCAAGCAGCTTCGCTACTTAAACTAACCTCATCAAAATACCTCATCAGTACTGACAAAGGGGTAAAATTGTAGAGCTAATTTGATTACTTGCGCTTCTTGTTTACAGCAGCAAGGCCAAACATTCCCAATAAGGTGGAGGCACCTAAGCCCATTAATGTTAAGCTATTGTCATTACCAGTTTGTGGTAGTTGGTTATCCTTAGCTGTCGTTGGTTGAGACGTAATCGTCGGAATCTTTGGATCAGGAACAATCTGCCAACCTGCAGGAACGTTTGGTGTAACTGGAATCTCTTCATCCGTCTTTCCTGTTAATGGGGTAGTACCAACTTCTTTGCCGTTTGGATCAACGTATGTGATCTTCCCAGTCTGTTCGGTTGGCGTGTAGGTAATTTCAATTTTTGGATCTGTGTAATCAACCGTTACCTGATCAACTGCAGGGACTTCTGCTTGACTTGGAGTGTAACCTGGAATTTCTGGTGCATTATACTTATCAAGCTTTGAGGTTGTCCATTTGCCATACGTAACTTGGCCTGTAACCTCGTCAACAGTAGCCGTCCGAGTTAGAGTAGTCTCTTGACTAGCATCAACAGTTGAGCCAGCTGGTTTATTAACAGTAATCGTCCGCTTAACAGTCTTGTTCAGATCTTTCTTATCAACACCCTTTGGATAGTTCTTGCCAGGATTGTCTGGAAGCTTATCGCTTGGTGTCTTCTGTAGATGTAAAACTTTTCTTTACCTAATCCTGCTCCAGGAGTAGTCTTTTTTGCATTAATATGATAAGAATAGCCTGGAATATCAATATCATTAATGGAAAAAGCTGGTAATTCTATGCTAATATCATTCTTATTAACTGATATAAATTTCTCATAGTTCTCTTTATCCTGTTGAGTAAGAAATGTATTCTTATCTACTTGAAAAAAAGTTTTTGGTAAAACGTTTTTCTCCAAAATTGATATTTTTGGCAATGGATTATTGGATGTATTTACTTCAGCAATAACTTGAGGTTTATAATTATAAATACTCGATCTAGTAGATGTGTGCGATCGATGCTGATGCTTTCTCCCTTTTAAGCAGCTAACATTCAAAGTCATAGTTACAGTTTCAACACCGGTAGGTTTGTTTAATATTACTGTTCTAATTACATCGTTATTATCTGAATTTCTAAATTCAAAACTCTTTACTTTTTTTGTATATAAAGAGTAATCAAATCTCGACAAATCAGCAGTCTTGGAATTTTCCACATTTAGTGTAGAAGAATTTTTAGTAGAATTTGTTACTTCAGTTTTATCCAACATCTGATTATTTACTTTGCAATTTTCAGTTTGCATTTGTTTAGACTGAAAAGCACCGGTTGGAATTTTAACTTTATCATTTATTATATTGGTGCCATTACCCGATCCGGCTAATTGTTGATTGTTATTATCCCTCAAATTCGTATCAGCCATAACATAGGAGTTGTCCACTCCCAAGTATAAGGTAATACCTATGGTAACAGAAATAAGACCAATAGATAACTTACGAAGTGAAAAATGATCTTGTTTTGGTTTTAACTTTACCAGACGGCCGTAATAATTCTTTGCTGATAACATAGTATCTCCCTTTTTATATTTACTCTCAGTTGGAAACATTGTATAAAAAATCAACCATAAACAGTATTCTTAAAAGATTAGAAATCAATCCCCATTACTTATATTTATATAAAGTTTATTCCATCCTATTATAATGATATATCATTCAAAATTCCGAAGCTAATTAAAGCATCGCGTCTTGATTAGCTTCGGAATGGTTGGTAGGTAATCATATTAGCCTTGATGTTTATTAATGCCAAGAACAGCTAAGCAACTGGTTAACAGGCTTACAATAATCCCGGCAACGGTTGTTAAGCTATTGTCATTACCAGTTTGTGGTAGTTGGTTATCCTTAGCTGTCGTTGGTTGAAACGTAATCGTCTTCCCAGTTTGCATGTTAGGAACATTACCTTCTAGTTTGCCAGTAACAGCATTTCCATTAGGAGTAGTGTTTGTAGGCGTATTAGTAG
>QWCX01000031.1_pt1 | contig 22450 bp, 25 predicted proteins | sample 1972661 | NCBI WGS metagenome assembly QWCX01 (sample SAMN09866697, study PRJNA288562) | Human vaginal metagenome isolate pre1_vaginal, whole genome shotgun... | isolation source: vagina | host: Homo sapiens | place: USA: California
GTAGTCTGATAGGCTTTCAAAGCCGGTTGGAAATTGCAATTTTAGCTTATAATTTGGCTTATTGTCTAGAACGATTTAACTAGCACCACGCGTATAAAAAATAAATAAATCTACTATTGGTGAAATTAATCCCTGTATCGCTATCATTACTTTAATCCAAGAAACTTTTTCCAATTAAAGTGAAACAATGGGCGTTTTGACTTATTAACAATATTATTCATTGCAAACAAATTTTGATTAAAAACCATATTAGTAATAGCAAATCCACCTTTAACCTCAACTAGCTCTTCTTCATTCAACTTTTTCATTATTTATGCTTCCTTTCAATTTAATGCACTAACAATTTTTACACTGTTAATGTTACTACGAGCGCAACTTTATGATTAAAATCGTCATATTCTGTACCATTTAGATCATATTCTGCATTTTCAATTAAAATGCTCCTCCACCAGAACCATTTCCCCAACTATTCGACTTCTTCTTGAAAAAATAGCGTTTAGATTTTGATCGTCCACCCACAATTTAGACATGAACTAGATAGCTTCCGCATATTTTCTCTTCCCTTCATTTACCATTTTGTTACAAATAAAAGCATAACTCTATCTAGCTTCTCAAAATTAAGCTCATCAGATTTTGCATTATCCTAATCATATTTTGCTAAAAATAATCAATCCTCTTTCTCCTCTGGCCAAAAAAGATCATCTAATGTCTTATCCAGCGCCTGGCAAATCCTGATACACAAGTTAACCGACGGGTTATAATTTCCCTTCTCAATCGCAGAAATCGTCTGTCTTGAAACATCAATCTGCTGCGCCAAATCTTCTTGCGTTAAATCTTTACCGACTCGCGCAGCCTTCATTTTTAAATTTTTCAATCCTTATCACTTTCCTTATCACGATGGAGTTGAAACAGGCTTACTGCTCCAATAATCAACCAATAAATCCCCATAATGTTCAGCGCACTGTTAAAGTCATCAATATATCCTAGAATCAAGCAAATACCAAGTAAAATATATAGCCAACTATTTGCCTTAACATGCTCTTCATTAAATGCAAAATATGCTCCATGGACTATATCGTAAACTGACATCACCGTTAATGACAACATAATAATTGCAAAGTTAACAGCAATACCATGCTTTGTATAAAAATCCGTCTGCATGAATAAAGCAGAAATTACTTCTCCAACGATTAACACAAGAAAGCTATACCTGTCACCACGACCACGAATCAATTCCTGTCGTTCATCATACTTTGCCGCACGACGATTTCCCACGAATACAACGACTAAGATGAAAGTCATAACTGCAAACAAGCTTGCAAAAGCCATTAATTTTAATATTTCAAATTTTGACATTTTACACATCCCTTTCTTTTAATAGTTTGATATTAAGCCCATATTTTCAAAATGTAAAGTATGTTTTACATTTTTACTAATAAATTTGTATTTATAAAAACTAGCATTAACATAATCGGTATCATTTCACTAGATTTGATACCGATTATTTGTTAATGATACCTATTTTTCAAAAATTTCCTTGACTTCTTCTTTTAATCGTCGTATTATAATGACAATTAAATTAATAAAAGCTTAGAAGAGATGAGTAATTACTTAAGACTTCTGCAGAGAGTCGGAGTTGGTGCAAGCCGATGTGGTTGAGAGTAATGAATATGGTCTTGGAGCTAGTTTAAAGAGCAAGCTGTTAAGTAAGCAATTTACGAGTGACGATCGTTACCCCGTCCGAGTATTCCCAATTTTGGGAGCACTTAGTAAGGAGTTAGTTGTGAAGCTAACTTGAATTTGGGTGGTAACACGCTTAGGCGTCCCTAGCATAGAAATTCTATGCTAAGGGCGCTTTTTATTTTGCTTATTTAATTTTTCAGAAAGGAGCCAGACAATGGATAAACCTATCAAAACTACAAGTTCACAAATCATCATCAGTAAAAAGGCATTCAACCGAATGTGCACTATTGTCTGGTTGATCTTGATCATCATCGGACTTTTCATCGTTAAATAAAACATCGAAGCAAAACTAAGGAGAAAAATTATGACAGAATTACATTACGATATCGTTGGTAGCTTTTTAAGACCTGCAGAATTAAAAAAGGCTCGCGCAGAATTTGAAGAAGGAAAGATTAAGCAAGAAGAATTAACTCATGTTGAAAATACAGAGATCAGAGAATTAGTTCAAAAAGAGATTGATCATGGCCTTAAAATCGTAACTGATGGTGAATTCAGAAGAAGTTATTGGCATCTTGATACCTTCTGGGGCTTTGGGGGTATTAAACACACTAAGCAGGCCCACGGCTATTTCTTCCATGATGAAGAAACTCGTAACGACTCTGCCCAAGTTGAGGGAAAAATTAAATTTACTGGTAAACATCCAGATCTTTCATCATTTGAATACTTAAAAAAGGTTGTCGATGAAACTGGCGCTAACGTAATTCCACGGCAAAGTATTCCAGCTCCCGCACAATTTTACGCAGAACTTGTTCGTGGAGAAGAAAATATTGCCGCACTTAAAAAGATTTATAGTTCAGAAGAAGATTTACTCACCGATATTTCTAAAGCATACCGAGACTTAATTTTAGCCTTATACGATGCAGGATGTCGCGACATTAAACTCGATGACTGTACTTGGGGTATGATTGTAGATAAGCGCTATTGGAAAAGTCATTTACAAGATGACTTTTCACTAGACGACCTTAAAAGAAAATACTTGAAGCTTAACAATGATGCAATCAAAGATTTGCCAACAGATTTGCGAATATCAACTCATATTTGTCGCGGTAACTATCACTCAACTTGGGCAGCCCAAGGAGGTTATGGTCCAGTAGCGGACTATGTTTTTGCTAAGGAAAATGTTGACGCCTTTTATCTTGAATTTGACAATGATAGATCTGGCAGTTTTGACCCAATTGCACAAATTCCTAACGACAAACTTGTTGTCTTAGGTTTAGTAACTAGTAAAAAAGCAGAATTAGAAGATCCACAAAAATTAATCGCTAGAATTAAAGAAGCTGCTGAATTCCACCCACTAAATAGTCTCGCTTTAAGCACACAGTGTGGCTTCGCCTCAACTGAAGAAGGCAACACGTTAACCGAAGATGACCAGTGGCAAAAGATCAAGTTGGTTGTCGACACTGCCAAGCAAGTTTGGAGCTAAATGGCAATTAACTAGTTAAAATAAAGATAAATAGATTTAGACAAAGGAGAAAAAAATCATGGGAAAAGTTGAAAGTTTTGAATTAGATCATACTAAAGTTAAGGCACCTTACGTTCGTTTAATCACTGTTGAAAAAGGCCAAAAAGGTGACCAGATTAGCAACTTCGATTTGCGTTTAGTTCAACCTAATAAGAACGCCATTCCTACTGGCTGCTTGCACACGATTGAACACCTTTTAGCCGGTCTTTTACGTGACCGCATCGACGGCTACATTGACTGTTCACCATTTGGCTGTCGGACTGGCTTCCATCTTTTAGTTTGGGGCACCCCATCAACTACTGAAGTTGCCAAGGCACTTAAGGAGTCATTAGAAGAAATCCGTGACAACATTAAATGGGAAGACGTACCAGGGACAACGATTGAATCTTGTGGTAATTATCGCGACCACTCATTATTCTCAGCTAAGCAATGGTCAAGAGATATTTTGGCTGAAGGCATTTCTGATGACCCATTTGAAAGACATGTGGTTGAATAAAATTTAAAGGTTTAACTGAAAAATAGTAAATAATTAAAAAAGCTAGCAATTCATTTTAGTGAACTACTAGCTCTTATTTTTTCACTTATATCATCCCGGCAACTAAGCCAACTATATACAAGAAGACACAGCAGACTACCAAATACAAACCGCCCCACTTGACCGTTTCTTTTAGGATCTCGCCTTCGTCTCCCTCACGATTAATTGAGCCGGTTGCTACTGCAATATTCTGCGGTGAAAGCATCCCTGCCGTGGCCCCTGTCATGTTCGAGGCTACAACCCAGTACTTACTTACGCCTAAGTCCGTTGCTGCAGTATACTGCAAATTACCAAATAAAACATTAGCTGATGTAGCAGATCCTGTTAAAAATGTTCCTAGTGCACCAATTAACGGCGCAAACAATGGATAAACTGGTCCTAAAAGGCCAACCAAGGCCACTGCTAATGCATTCGTCATACCAGCATAAACCATTACCTTAGCCAAGCCTACAATCGCACAAACTGTAATTGTAGTTTTCCATACGCTTTTTATCGATTGTCCTAATATTTGCATCATTTTTTTCAAGCTGACACCCTGAATCGCCCCACCAATTAATGTAGCTACAAAAATTAATGTTCCAGGAGAAGATAACCAACTAATTGACAATGTATTTGGGTTCTTTCCTGTATAAACAACAAGATTAGTGGTTACTTTATTAAGTACATCATTGACAGCTGGAACTAATGAAGAAGCAAAGATCACGAAGATAAAGACCAAAATAAATGGTGAACATGCCTTGAGCATTTCCTTAGCATTTGGACGTAAAACATCTGGCTCTTCTTCATCATCATGCCATCTAGTTAATAAGACTGTAATCGCAATTGAACACAATGAGCCAACAATTGCAGGCAATTCTGCCCCTACAAATTTTGCAGCTATTACCTGGGGAATAGCCATTCCCAGTCCTGACATCAATGTAATAAAGCCTACACCTTTAATTGCCTTAATGCTGCCTTCAGTCAAGATAACTAAAATAAATGGTACCAGTATTACCAAAATAGATAATTGCAATGTTACGATGAAGGATAGTTTTTCTTGATGTAGACCCGTCACTTCAGCTAAAGTTAAAACTGGTAATCCAATTGCACCAAAAGCCGTCGCAGTTGTATTAGCAATCAAACTAATGACTGACGCGCGAATCGGATCCAAGCCAAAGGCAATCAATATTCCTGCCGCAATTGCTACCGCAGTCCCAAAGCCAGCGATTGATTCTAAAAAGCCACCAAATCCCCAAGCAATAATCAAAACAATAATCCGCTTATCGGTTGAAATCGTCGCCAGCATATTTTGAATAATTTCCATACCGCCAGATTCTGTAGTAACGTTATATGCAAATAAAGCCATGACAATAACAAACATAATCGGCCAAATGCCCATGATAATGCCTTCTAGCGCCCCACTTGCCGTATCTAGCACCGGTACTTTAAAACTAAAGACTGCTAACACCATCGTCAAAATTAAGCCAATGACACAAGCGCGTGCAGCTGGCATTCGCATAACTCCCAGCGAAATAATCAACCAAACGATCGGCAACAATGCGATCGCAAATCTAATCCACATCAAAATCCTCCATCATCAAAAGTGTTGTACTATATTATTTAATCATGATTTGGGTAAAAAGTTAAAATAAGACACAAAATTTTAGTTTAAATTACAATTTTCACAAATTTCACTTGCAAGTTTAACCAACAAACTATATAACAATTAATGGAAAGTAAAATTTCTCACATCATGTTTGAACTACTCCGTGGAATAGAGTAGTTCTTTTTTTGCGTAAAAAAATAGCCAGACCGAATTCAGCCTGACTTCTGTTTTTTTTAGCGATGTTTAATTACGTGAATACCATAAGCGATTAAGTAAATTACCACTTCGATCGTTGCAATAAAGAAAGTTACCGGCCAGTTGGTGATAAAGCCGAGATACAGTCCAGCCCACACGCCAACTAAAGCGAAAAACACGGACCAACTGATCATTGCTGGTATTGTTTTACCAATATAGCGCGCCGTTGAAGATGGCAATGTTAATAGAATGAAGACTAGCAATGAACCAACAATCTGGGCACCGATAGCAACTGACATAGCCAAGGCTACCAAGAAAGCAATACCAACCCAGCCAGTATGTACACCATGTGCAACGGCACCGATATGGTCAAATGAGTCAAAATTCAAGCTTCGAGCTACCAAAATAATTAATAGTAAAACTAGAATTGACAAAACCACTAGCTGAATCACGCCTTGTTTATCAACACCGATGATACTACCAAACAGAATATTAGTAGCGTAACGGCTATTTGATCCAGAAATGGCTAAGAACAGCACACCTAGCCCAATAAACAGAGCTGAGATCGCACTAACTGACGATTCTTTTTGATCGCTGTGCAAGGACAATTCTCCTACTCCAATTGAACCGAGCAAGGTAAATAGTAGCATCCCCCATAACGGTGCAATGCCGATAAAGACGGCAAAAGCTGCTCCAGCAAAGCCGATTTCTGACAGTGTGTGAGCTAAAAAAGCATAACTCCGTGCTACTACATATACACCGACCACGCCACAGGTAATCGCAATGAATGTACTAGCTAAGAAGGCATAACGCATAAATTCGTATTGAAACATTATTCGAAATCCTCCTTAAATTTATCCATCTTTCCTTGCCTGATCGTTCCCTTATTTAAATATAGATAATCAGTCATATACTTTTTAGCTAAAGGAATATCATGAGTGACAAACAAAACGGTAATTTTGTGTTCACGATTCAGGTGCTTGATTAATCCCATCAATTCTTCCTTAGCAGCCGGATCTAGGCTAGCTGTTGCTTCATCTAAGATGATCATATTGGGATGATCAAGTAGAGCCTGCGCTAAATATGCACGTTGTTTTTGTCCACCTGATGCCTCACCCATTCGGGTATTCTGAATCTTTTCTAAATGAGTTTCTTCTAACTGATGATCAATCTGTTCCTTAACCTTTTTGGTCTTAAACAATGGGGCGTTAAGTCCAATAAATGCACGAATCGACAATGGATACTCCGCATCAATATTTCTAAACTGGGGTACATAACCTAACTTAACGTCTGAATCAAACTTAAAGTTGCCCGCAGTCGGCTTTAACATCCCCATTAAAATCTTAATTAAGGTGGTCTTCCCTGTTCCATTAGGTCCAAGTAGTGCAGTCATTGACCCGTCTTCAAGCTGAAAACTCAAATCTTGAAAAACATCTTTAGTATCAAATCTCATCGAGAGATCATTTACTTCTAAAATCACTCTTCTACCCCCTCCCTAAGTTGCTATTATTTTTCTATTTTAGCCAAATTTTGATAATTTTCTTTCATCCAAGCCAAGTAAGTAGTGTGGTTAGGAATAGTCTCCCGCACATTTAACACTGGAATATTATTTTCCTTAGCTAATTTTACAAATAACTTCACAGTTGAACTGCTTGCCTGTGTATTGTTAACAAAGAATGCAATCTTTTTTGCTTTAATTTCATTATTCATTTGATTAATCATCTTAGGACTCGGATCAGTACCATTCTCAATTGCTTCTTCAAAGCCCTTATCCCCAATCTTGTATCCTGCTTCTCTTAAAGCATAATCAAAGACAGGTTCACTAACAAAGACTGGCTTACTATTTTTCTTATTAGTCTTCACCAATTGCTTAACTTGATTAATCTTAGCTAAATACTTGTCACCATTAGCTTTAAAATAAGCTGCATGCTTTTTATCAAGCTTAGATAAACGCTTAACTAGGTAATTAACATACTTGGTTGGCATACTTAGATTGTACCAAATATGCGGATTATCCCCCTTCTTTAATCCCATCAAGTCTTCACCAACTAAGACAGGCTTTTTGCTAACAGAACTAGCTAGCTTATTCATCCAAGAATCATAGCCTAAGCCATTAGCAACAATAATATTTGCCTTGGTCAATTCTTTAGCATCTGCCGTAGTTGGTTCAAAATCATGAGGATCGGTACTGCTATTGCTAATGATTGCCTTAGCCGTACCATATTTTCCTACAACATTTTTAGCAATATCTGCATAAACATTGGTGGTGGTAATAATCGAGACTTCACCCGAATTGCTCGTCGAATTTGATCTATTCGAGCAAGCTGAAACTAACAGCGCAATAACGCCAATTAGTCCCAAAAAAGAGATTAACTTCGTAATTTTAGATTTCGCATTTTGCATAAAATATCCTCCTTGTGCAAAATAAAAAAGCATTTAAGTTAGAAAATTCAGCATAAATTCTAACTAAAAGTTAGAATAATCTAGTTAATTACATATGTCAACATATTTTTGCATAGACAAATAGCACCAGTCTCCCATAAGCCTGATGCTATCAATAATTTAAGTCATAAAATTTTGCTGAATTTTATTAAATGCTTTGTTCTAAAATTACATTATTATATAAACATATTTTTATATAATTGTCAAACTAAATTAAAATTCTTCCTTCACGTGCTGACGCAAAACATCTAAGATTTTAATCACATGCTTATCTTCTAAGCTATAATAGCGCTCCTGCCTAACCCGCTCGCTCTTAACTAGCTTAGCCTCTTCCAAAATACGCAAGTGACGCGAAATAGCTGGCTGACTAACATCAAACTGCTTAACTAAATTATTAACACTACTTTTTTGATTATCATTTAAATAATATAAGATTTGAATTCGAATCGGATGATTCAACGCTCTAGTAATCCGAATAATTTGCTCGTCCAATTTCTTCACCCATTCATACTTTTTAATTTATTATAGCTTAAATTTAGGTATAAAAAAACGCTACCCTTCGGGTAGCGCAAAACATAACAGAGTATCTTGATTTAAGTAGAGATCATCAAGATATTTATATTATAATACGTTTTTGCCAAAATGTATTGTTTTTTGATTAATAACCAGAATTATTTAATAATAATATTCGATATTACTTATAGTATTATTCGTTTGGGTCTTCTTTGACATTCTTCTTCCAGAAACTCATGATTAAACCAGCAACGATTGAACCAATAATAGTAGCTAGGAAGTAGAATAAGATGTGGCTTGGACCACCGATGTTACCAGCAAGTGGTGATACCCAAAGACCACCGTGAGGAGCTGGGACACCAACGTGCCATAAACCAACTAAAGCACCACCAACAGCTGAACCAATGATACATGATGGAATTACACGACCTGGGTCAGCAGCAGCAAATGGAATAGCACCTTCAGTAATGAATGAGAAGCCTAATACCCAGTTAGAAACACCCGCACGACGTTCTTCTACAGTGTACTTGTTCTTGAAGAATGTAGTACCAATTGCAGTAGCAAATGGTGGAACCATACCACCCACCATTACAGCAGCCATCAAGATAGCAGCAGTAGCTGAGTGAGGGTCGTTAGCAAATGCACCTGAAGCGAAGACATAAGCAGCCTTGTTGAAAGGACCACCCATATCGATTGACATCATTCCGGCAAGGATAGTGGTCAAAAGTACCAAGTTACCAGTACCCATTCCGTTCAAGAAATGAGTAATAGCAAAGTTAATGCCACTAAAGATTGGGTTAATGATGTAGAACATAATTGCTGCAATAAAGAGCAATCCTAAAATTGGATAGAACAGCATTGGCTTCATACCTTCAACAGAACGAGGTAATTTAGCAAATACTTTCTTCAAACCAACCATCAAGTAACCAGCAATAAAACCAGCAGCAATACCGCCTAAGAAGCCGGCTGGTGAAGTTGCGTGAGCTTGAACGTTAACTTGGAATTGACCGTTAACAATAGAGGCCATGTAACCACCAACAAAACCTGGCATTAAGGCTGGCAAATCACCGATTGATTCAGCGATATAGGCTGCCAAAACTGGAACCATGAAGGCAAATGCCAAGTTACCAGCATTGTTTAAAAAGATGAAAGCAGGAGTCTTAGCGCCACCCATGTAGTTTTCTACGATGAATGAGATGGCCATTAAGATACCACCACCAATAACGAATGGAAGCATGTGACTAATACCATTCATCAAGTTCTTGTAGATACCTGCCCACAAACCTGGCTTCTCAGTTGATGAAGATTCAGTTGACTTGTCTTGAGCACTTGCACGGTAAACATCAGCCTTACCACCCATAATGTCATCAATCAATTCGCCTGGCTTGTTAATTCCATCAACAACAGGACGGTTAACTAAGTGCTTGCCGTCAAAACGTGGCATATCAACTTTCTTATCAGAAGCGATAATAACACCTTTAGCACGCTTGATTTCATCAGGAGTCAACTTATCCTTAACCCCTTCTGAACCGTTAGTTTCAATTCTAACTTCGATGCCGCGCTTCTTACCTTCCTTAATCAAGGCTTCTTGAGCCATGTAAGTGTGGGCAATACCGTTAATACATGCAGTAACACCAACAATCAATGGCTTGTTGTCGTCATCACTTGTACCTTGAGCCTTAGCAGCTTCCTTAGCCTTCTTAGCTTCAGCTGCCTTCTTGTCTTCTTCGTCTTTTTTAGCTTCAGCCTTTTCAAAAAGATCGATAACTTCTTCAGGAGTCTTAGTATTCTTCAAAGCTTCAACTAAATCAGGATCAATTAACAAACCTGAAAGTTTTGCTAATGCTTGAAGGTGAGTATTGTCAGCACCATCTGGTGCAGTAATCATGAAGAATAAGTGAACTGGTTGACCATCAAGTGAATTATAGTCAATTCCTTCCTTACTCTTGGCGAATAATACGCGTGCCTTGTTAATAGATTTGTTACGTGCGTGAGGCATCGCAATTCCGCCACCAATACCAGTAGTTGATTCGTTTTCACGTGCCCAGATTGACTTAATAAAAGCATCTTCGTCGTTAACGATATCAGTTGCTACTTCAAGGTCAGCCATTTCTTTAATGGCATCTTCTTTGTTCTTAGCCTTAAGCTCCATAATCATGGAGTCAGGGCTTAAAATATCCTTGATTCTCATATTTTTCCCCTCGTTTTTTATTAAGAAATTTGCTCAACTTTGATTTGTGGAAGAACAGCATCAATTTGGCTCTTAACTGCAATGTCCTTAGTAAAGGCAGTAGCAGCACCACAAGCCATTCCAATTCTGAAGCCTTCCTTAGGATCTTGGGTCTTGTAGTAAGTACCAACGAAGCCGGCAATCATTGAATCACCTGCACCAACTGAGTTAACAGCAGTACCAACAGCACCCTTAGCATGGTAAACATGATCCTTGGTAAGAAGGAAACCACCTTCACCAGCCATAGAAACCATCACATTTTGAGCACCCTTATCTAAAAGCTTTTGTGCGTATTCAAGCATCACATCACTTGAATCAAAAGTTACGCCAAACAAGTCTGCTAATTCATGGTGGTTAGGCTTAATTACTAGTGGCTTATATGCCAAAGTATCAAGTAAAGCTTGTCCAGTAGTATCAACAACAAATTCTGCACCTGCTTCTTTAATAGTAGGAAGCAATGATTGATAGAAATCAGTTGGAAGGCTTGGAGTAAGAGAACCGCTCATTACTACAATGTCGCCCTTCTTTAAATCGTTTAAACGATCCTTAAAAGCAGTGATTTCTTGGTCGGTAATGTTAGGACCAGCCGCGTTAATTTCAGTTTCCTTTTCAGCGTGGATCTTAACATTCACACGAGTGTTATCTGAAATAGTAACGAAATCACTTTCAATTCTCTTTTGATTCAATTGACGAACCAATTCCTTACCAGTGAAGCCACCTACGAAGCCCCATGCCGTATTATCAACATTTAATTGGTTAAGGATTTGAGAAACGTTAATTCCCTTACCCCCTGCTAAAAATGAATCATTGTTAGTTCTGTTAACTTCTCCGCGGTTAACTTTTTCTAATTGAAGAACATAGTCAAGCGCTGGATTAACAGTTACTGTATAAATCATCCTATTTTGCCTCCTCTAATTCAATACCGACTGGTAATGACCGTTTTTGACCTGGTTTTAGTTGATCAGTTACCACAATCACGTCACTTGTATTGGCAAACACAGCAAAGTTACGCTCACCGATTTTACTATTATCAGTTAATACATAAGCGTGTCTTGCCTGTTTGATTTCGGCTGCCTTAACCGCAGCTTCCTCTGGATCAGGTGTAGTTAGATTGCCATTTTTTTCAATTCCATTAGCACCAACGAAGCTAGCTGAAAAATTCATTGCCTTAATCTGACTTAAGGCGGTCTGACCTATAACAGCATGCGTATCGTCCTTAACTTCACCGCCAATTAGAATTGTGTTAATTCCGTGATTTAAACTGCATAAAGCAGTCTCTACACCATTAGTAATAATCTTGACGTTAGCAACCTCTGCTAAAAATGGTACCATCTCATAAGTTGTTGTTCCTGCATCAATGAAGACATTGTCACCTGGACGAACAAAATTCTGCACGGCATATCTAGCAATAGTGATTTTTGCGTCATGATTCAAACTGAAGCGAACGTTTTGTGATACATCACGAGAAAAATGTTTAACTGATTGGGCACCGCCATGAACACGCTTAAGGATCCCATTTTTTTCCATCTGAATTAGATCTCGACGGATAGTTGATTCAGATGTTGCGGTTAAGTCACATAATTCACTTACGCGACATAACTCGTGTTGATTAACATAGTCTTCGATTAAGCTTTGGCGCTCCTGAGTCAGCATCATTTCTCACCTCGATAAATATTGTATTCGCTTTCTCCTCCAAAATCAATCATTTTTCTTCAAAAAATGTCATTTTTATTTATTATCGTTCAATAACATTCATTTATATGCAAAAAAGATGCCGTTTTTTGATTGAAACGACATCTTTTCTTCGTCATTTGGAATTATTCTTAGTCGTTTTACCCTATTTGACTAAGAATCCGTAAAGATGACTAAGAAAGAGAACCAAAGATCTATTAACCTTGCAAAAGCAAAACACGCTGAATCATTATTGATTCAGCGCGTTTTACTATTAAATATATTTTGTCTAGCCTCTCAAGCTACGCTTAAAGTTTTGCCATGGGCCGACATCATCTGTTTGCAAAATCAAGTTTGGATAGATTTTTCTAATCCAGATAAATGACGCTACTGTAGCGGCTAAAGCAATTAAAGCAGAGATAGCTGCCTCTAAATTAGTTGCGTTACCCATAATTACTCTAGCTGGCATTACAAATGATGATAGAAACGGGATGTACGATAATACTTTAGCAAAAATCGTATCCCCACCTGATTGCATATTGACTGTGAACAAGAACCCGATCAACATCAATGTAGATAGTGGTCCCACCGCTTTGTTGGCATTCTCGCTTTTAGCAACCAAAGCGCCACAGAAAGCTGCAAAGATAATAAACAATACCAAGCCGATTATCGTAAACACCAATCCCCAAGAAGCCAGATTGCCAATTGCTTGATCAATCATCGGCTTATACTGTCTAAATAAATCGCTAAAGCCATCGATGTATGGGGCCGCGCAATAAACTGCCACAAAACCAACAACATAAATTAACACTTGGGTGATAATTTCACCAAAAATACCTAAAATCTTCCCAGTGAAATAATCGCCACCTGGCATACTCGAAAAGATTACTTCCATTATCTTGGTACCCTTCTCCGTAGCGATATCTTGTGCTGTTACTTGCGTATAAGTGATCACAAGCATGTACAAGATAATCAGCAAAACCCAGAAGGAAATTTGCTTAACAGGATCATTATCAAAGCTCTTCTTATCAACATGCTTAACTTGTTGCTTAAATTGCGCTCGCGTAGCTAAAGACTGAGTCTGTTTTGTCGTTAGCTTGGCCTTACTTAAATTCAATTGTTGCTGGGCGGTGTTTAGGCTAGTTAGCAGCTCTGATTTTAGATCACTGTCCATTTTTTCATCACTATAGTAAGTTGCAGCTAATTGATTATTCTTTTGTTCAATTAAAACATAGCCATCGATATCTTCATCTTTATACGCCTTTTTAGCCTTAGCTTCAGTGCTATAGTTGTCAAAGTCTTCTGACTTTTTAATTGCTTGCTTTAAGGCAGAATTAGAAGTAACTACCCCGACATAGTTGTCATCACTGCCGCCAGCTGATACCATTCCGATAACAAATGAAAAGAAGACGAGCAGAAACGGTGCTAAAATCATCAGCAAATATGACCAAGTTTTCACTTCTCTACGGTAGGTTTCTTTTGCGACAAGCCAGATCTTATTCATGACGCGCACCTGCTTTCATTTTGAAAATCTCGTCTAAAGTTGGAGGTTCCTGGTCAAAAGTCTGGATATATTGACCGGCCGAAAGTTGGTTAAAAATATCCTTACCATATTTTTCGTCTGCAAGAATAAGCAGCTTCATTCCATTGTTTTGCAAAATTATATCTTTTACACCTGGTAAGGCTGATAATTCAGTAGCACTTTTGTCTGTCCTGACAAAAATTCGAGTTAGGCCAAAGCTGTTCTTAATTTCATTTACTGGGCCATTCAAGACGATATGCCCATCATTGATCATTACGACGTCATCGCACAATTCTTCCACGTTACGCATATCATGATCAGAAAAAATGATCGTAGCGCCTTTTCTTTTTTCTTCCAAAATCAGCTGCTTCATTAGATCAACATTAACAGGATCTAGTCCACTGAATGGTTCATCTAAAATAATCAATTTAGGTTGATGAATTAAAGTTGCAATCATCTGTACTTTTTGTTGGTTACCTTTAGACAAAGACTTAATCTTATCCATGGGGATCCCTTTAACAGCCAAACGTGATAACCAATCAGGCAATTCTTCTTTTACCTTTTTAGCCGGCATCCCTTTAAGGCTAGCCAAAAACACTACCTGATCTGAAATAGTTAACTTAGGCATCAAACTTCGCTCTTCAGGCAGATAGCCAATATTGTCATAATCTTTAGCGTTGAAAGAATGTCCATCAATACTAATCTGGCCGTCATAATCAACGAATTTCAAAATACTATGAAAGATCGTCGACTTACCCGACCCATTTTTACCAACCAGTCCAAGAATACGCCCATCTGACACACTGAAGCTAACATCAAACAAAACCTGTGTTGACCCGAAGCTTTTATTTAGGTGTTCTATTTTTAACATAATTTTTCCTCAACTTTTTATCTAATGGTTATTAGACCTAGAAGTACACCGTCAAAGAACTGCCATAAAGTATCGGTTGAAAAAATTGTTTTTACAATATCAACTGACCCCCAATTGGTTACTAAAGTAATCACTACACCAGCTGAAGCAACCACTACTCCTGTACCAATAACTTGAGGGGCAAGTTTCAACACTTTCTTCTGCCATGGAATCTTTGATGCGACCGTTTTATTAAGGACTAAGCTTGCGGACATGATGCCACCAAACATTAGACCGAAAGCCAATCCGGCTCCAATCGACATAATAATTTGAAAAGGTTGAGGCGAACCAGCAGTCTTAACATACATCATCACAAGAGCTAATATTGGTCCAACAAGTGCTCCAATTCCCATGCCTTCAATAATTCGTTTGTTTTCACGAGCAAATTTTTCATTATTCATTGTTCTTACCTCAAGGAAATTTTCAGCTAATTAAACAAATCCGAAAACTTAGTCGGAATGTTGTTCTTGGCGAAGTATTTCTTGAATGCATCCCCAAAACTCAATTGATCTTTTTCTCTATTTTCAAGCAAATCATGAACAGCTAAGAATGCTGTAACGGCGTAATTAACGGCTAAAATGATTAACAAACCGAGCACAATATAAATTAAGTACAGCATTGTTCTTTCCTCCAATTCAGCGATTATCTCCCAGGAAATAATCTTTTATCCTTTTAAATTAATCATATCCCCATCATTTATGTAAAAGGTAAAACCGTCCAATTCTGTCATTTTTCGGACTGATTTTGCATTTTATTCTTCATCTTTTTTATAAACTAATAAATCCCCTGGTTGACAATCCAAGACTTCACAGATCTTGCTCAACGTGTCGAAGCGAACGCCATGCGCCTTTCCTGTCTTCAGAATCGACAGGTTAGCCGGCGTTATACCAACTTTCTCTGCCAACTCCTTTGAAGACATCTTTCGCTTCAAGAGCATAAAATCTAGTGTCACTTCAATCATCTATATCAACCTTTCTAAATAATCGAGTCTGCATCCTCCTGAACCTTCATTCCGTACTTGAATACCAAGTAGACTACGTATAGTACTGCTAGGAAAAGCAAACCAGTTGTCACACCACTTGGGTATAGTACATTATTCGAGGATTTAGCGAACCAAGTGCGGTGAGTTATGAAAATAATGTAATCTATTATTGAAATAAGGGTATATCCAGCAACTGAAATTAATAATTTCTTGAGTAAATTCAAATTACTATCAGCAAAGTAAACTTCTTGCTTGATATTCTTAACAATTAATCTGGCATATCGACAGATTAAAAAGGCTGCAACGCTCATCATGATCAGTGATAGCAACACAACCACTATTGCACCGATATAGTTATCAACTGATACGCCTTTTATACCCCTACCACTTTCAAAGCCAGCACGAAAATCCGGATTATGTATACCAAATAACACAACACCTCCCATAACGATCCACATAATTATTCCTATCACACAAAATATTTGGTAAATCCAAGCAAAAATCGTAAGCAAATTCAAAATTAATTTTTTCATTTTTCTATCCTCTCAAAATATGGATGATTCTGTATATAGCACTGCCAATTACACCCGTTACTCCAATTACTAATAATGTAATTCTAAGAACACTCCATGTTCCGCCTAAGTTAGCAAACACTAAGATTGCCATCATTATCAGCATTCCAATAATTGAACCTATCTGTCTTTTCTTTTCTGGAAGCATATCTATCCCTCTCTTCCATAAAACTATCTATCTCTTTCTCGTCTTTTATAATTATTGTATTACGATAATTTATAATTGCAATACAGAAATAAAATATTTTTTTGGGATAATAAAAAAATACCAAATTAGTCGTTAAACTAACTTGGTATTATGTTTTATCTTCCAAGCTACTGCTTTTTACTTTTCTTCTTATAGTAAGAGTTCATGAAAATATTCATAAAGATAACAAAGGCTACACTTTCAACTATATTCCAAAATACTGTTCCAAAGCTTAATGTTTTGTACTGAAAATAGTCCCATACCAATCCTATTAACAGGGCCAAAATACCAGCGATGATACTTCTGTTTCTAACTTGGCGCTCGGTTAAAATTTTATTTTTCATAATTTTTACCCCATTATTATCATATCGAAAAATAGGAAATCTATTAACCGAATTTTCTATTTTTTAATATTATCTATGTTTATGTTTTTTATGTCTATTTTGTTTGGCGAAATCTTTAACAGCGCCTTCTACACATCCTTTTATCATACCACTTCCGCTAGGGAGCGCATCAATGAAACCCGATAAACATGATCCACCTACACCAAGCCAGTTAGTGCCACCACTTACTTTTTCTAATTCTTTATAATTCATTTCTTTCATCATAAAAGTTACCTCCTTTTTTACAAATGTGATACACAAGAAACTGATCCGCTAATAATACCCACATTAGCACCAAATATAGCTCCACCTACTGTACCAATTGGAGTACCAAATGCAGTGCCTGCAATGCCATATTTTAGTCCATCCTTCAACGCTCCCATTCCAATAGCTTTAGCACAATTTGTGATTTTTCTACGGCGTCTTGCTTTACCACCGTTACCACCGAAAACAGCTGACAGTTCTTCATAAGTTAAAGTTTCAAATTTGTTCATGTTTTTCCCCTTTATAAAACTTCTAATTACAATTTTCATAAGTGAATTAAGTTTTACCTCTCTTCAACTTACACACTAATAATACAAAACAATTTACCTTCATTGGCGTATAATACCGATTTAGCACGAAACAAGATCTATTTGGAAAATATTTACCAAATCGGCCAAGTTTTCGTATATTAGTAATTTACAAAGGATTCTTATTAATTGTTACGCTAACTTGATATTCTGTTTTATAAATCCGAAAACTAGTAAAAACATAGACACAATGCACTTATTATGAGAATGGCTAACAAAAAAATCTTCTCATAGCCAAGGCTACAAGAAGATTGCCATCACATTAATGCATAAACTGATACGCACGCTCTTTACTTTAATAAAACATGATCAATTATACGACTATAACATAGCCACTCAAAACCCAAAACTTGAGTCGAAATCAAATAATCATTTTTAGCATAGTAACCTACGAAAAAAATCACAAGTTTCATAGGTTTCTTTGCGTTATCTTCTAAGTATTACGATATTTTCTATTGGAGATATTTTTAGCCTATTCGCACCAGTATTTTTTTCAATACTTATCTACTAGTTATTATCTACCTCTATGAAAAGAACTTTGGAAAAACTTAGGATTTTCCAAATAAACGTCTCGTTTATGATTACCACCTTTCTTACTGTATAAAGGTAGCATGTGTTCAGTATCAGTTAGACCAATATCATCTACAGAACCTGACCCACCTAAAATTCCGCTTAAAAGTACTTCATCTTTAGAAATAATGATTCGTTTCATCTACTTTTCCTCCTTAGTTTTCTTTCCTAATGAAATGCCCAAAACTAAACTGATTAAGATACTAATCATTCCAATTAATTGACCCCAGATATTATCCTTCTCACCTGTAGATGGTAAAGACTGAGTAGAACCATTTTTAATAGTGTCATTTTCCAATCGCTTTAACTTAGTAATTCTATTTTGATTGTTCTTAACGGCACTATAAGGCTTGCTTTGCACTTTTACTGAATCAAATTGTTTATTTTCTTTCACACTTCCGTGTTTTTCACTAACTGCTGCTAGAATAATATTCTTTTTATGCGATTTAGCTGTTTTCTTGACCTTAGTGGCTACGATTTTAGGTTTTACTGGCTTCTTCACAGTTTTCTTCTTAGTTTCAGCTCTAGGAGCCGCATACTCTTGATTACCTGTCGTAACTTTAGTCAGATCTGCAGTAGAGCTAGCAACATTTGCAGCATTCTCAAATACGCTATTTTCAACAAAGTCAGTAATAGCAACGTCATTGCTAGACTGTGTTTGATCATCTTCAGCTACAGTCACTTCAGGTATTTCATTACTTTCAGATTCAGTAGTATTATCATCCTTCGGTTGATCCTTAATTACTGCCTGTTCCACTAATTTATTAGCTGCATCAGAATACAAAAAGTTATATAACTCTTGTCCCGTCTTTTCTCCACCGACCCATGCACTAATAATTTTTCCATTAATAAATCTCATTGTAGTTGGAGTACCTGGAATACCAATTTCTTTGAAGGCATACTCATGTGCTCCTTCTTCAGCATCAATATTGAAATAAAGCAGCTTACCTTTAACGATTTCATTGAAATCTTTTAAATCAGGTGAAAATTGTCGACAGTAGTAACATGTTGGACGACCGATATACATAAGATGTTCTTGATTATTTTTCTCTGCTAGAAGATCTTTTACTTCTTGCATTTTTACTCTATGAAAATCTTTTACATTGTTCTCATAATCTTCAACAGATACCTCATCTTCATCATCTTCACTATCTTCCTCATTTGCATTATTAGGATCTTGATTATTAGTATTCTGTGACTGATTATTTTGATCTTCAGAAGCTGCTGGCTCTTCTTCCTGCTTATTTTGAGTTTGAGCTGCTTCGTTCTTACTACTAGTTTTCTGCTCAGATTCGGAAACATTTTTATCATCATTTTCTGTTTTAGATACTACTTCACTTTTATTCTCTTGAGAAGTATTACCTTCATCCGCATGCACAATAGTACTATTCATCATCAATAATACTGCTGGGCTCAACATTAACATTAATATTTTTTTCTTATTCATAGATCTTCCTCCGTATTTTTTATAACTAAGAAAAATATATCAATTATCAGCTATCTTTTTGGTTATCAGACTTATTCAGTACACTTTTTGACCAAATCAGTTATCAAAATAATTGGAATTTGATTCTAACTAAAAAAGAGCTTTTCAGCTCCTTTTAATTTTGGTTAAGAATTTTATCCTTAAAATATTCAAAATATGTACTCTTACCTGTAATAATAGTTGCGTTGCCTTCCATCCCATATTTCAAATTTTTCTTGGACTTGGCCTTACAGATTACTTCATAGACATTATTTCCGCGTAGATTAATGGGATATACTCCAATTTCTTTCACTTTTCCTACTAATCTATCCATTGTTCCACTAGCATTAGCTACCTGAAAATACAGTGTTTGGCCTTTTTTTATTGCCCCAATTTTATTACCTGGGAAATAAGTAACTACATTGACCGTTCTTTTAGCCTTAATCATCGGAAACAAGTGAACTGTATTCTCCTGTTTATCATCAAGATGAACTAGCCATTTTTCTCTATTTCTTCTAACAATTTGTCCTTCATGATAGTTTCTATTGGCAATATTAAGTGTATTTTGTGGTTCTACAATTCCGGTAGATGTAACTGTACTTTGTCTAGTTGCAAAGAAAGAACCGACTATTAAGATCAGAACTAAAATTGCCATAGGAATAATAATCATAGTTGAAAAATTCTTGAATTTATAGGAATAGTATTCGGTACTCTCATAGTCTTTATTATTCATAACGTTGCTCCTAATTCTCAACTAAGTTATAGTAAAAGCCATGTTTCTGCATTAATTTCTCATGACTTCCTTGCTCAACAATTTGACCATGATCTACAACCAGAATATTGTTAGTCCTTTGTGCAATTGCTAAACGATGAGCAATAAAAATAATAGTTTTATCTTTTAATTTCATTAAATTATCTACTACTTTTTTCTCTGTAATCGTATCAAGCCCGCTAGTGGCTTCATCAAAAATTAAAATTTTAGCCGGTGACAATAATGCACGTGCAATAGTTAGCCTTTGCTTTTGCCCACCGGATAAAATCTTGGCATTTTCATCCATCTTGGTTTCAAACTGCAGTGGTAATTGTTCGATTTCAGACTCAATTTCTGCTATCTGACAGGCTTTCAATATATCTTTTTCTGTAATATCTGGTCGACTACCTAAGAGCAGATTTTCTTTGATTGTTCCTGAGAAGATGTATGGTGTTTGGGGAACATAGTTTACGTATGACCGTAAGACATGCTTATCTACTTTAGTAGAATTAAATCCATTAAAAGTTAACTTGCCTTTGCTTGGAGAGAAGAAATCAACTAAAAGTTTGACCATAGTAGACTTACCTGAGCCACTCATCCCTACGATTGCCAACTTATCATTGGGTTCGATTTTTAAATTAATATCTTTTAATACATCGACTCCATAGCCATAATGATAGTCAACATGATGATATTCAATCTCACCTGCTAATTGCTTGGCATCCCTAATCTGAGCATCTTTCTGGAACTCACTCTTAACCATGTATACTTCATTCAATCGATTTTGTGCTACATTAGCTGATTGTAGAGTTGGTTGAAGATTAATAATGCTCTGAAGTGGATCTACAAAATACGATAGTAATGCGTTGAAGGTCATTAATTGACCAATGCTCATCTGCCCGTTCATTACAACCTTAGCCCCTACCCAGAGGATAATTACATTGAGAGATAACTGAATGAAGGTCTTTAAAGCTGACTGCAAAGATTCAGTTTTACTGTAACGAAAAGATTTCTTGAGGTAATCGACGAATTGACTATCAATCTTACGATAACGTGTTTGTTCGCTATTTAAAGCTTTGATTGTTTCAATTCCTTGAATATCTTCAATTACTGAAGAACTTAAGACAGCATTACTCTCCATCTGATCATTATTCATCTTTTCAAATTTCTTAGAAAAGCTAAGAATCACCACTGCATAAATTGGCAAAGACAGTAGAGTAATCACAAATAGAGTGGAATTTTGAATTGCCAAAACTATTCCCATCACAATTACAATTGAAAGATCAAGAAATAATGAAATAACTGTACTGGCGAGTGCGTCAATAATTCGACTAGCATCAGAGAACCTTGAGGTAATTTCCCCTGTTCTACGAGTTACGAAGAATTCCATTGGTAATTCAAAAATATGGCGAATGTATTGTAAGTTAAGATCAATACTTAATCGCTGACCTAGAACATCCAATAGAAAATTTTGCCCGTAAGAAAAGATAGAGTTGAAAACATATGCTATCAATAAACCAATAGCTAGGATCGACAAAGTTTGGTATGTACCGCTAGGAATATAAGTATCAATTAAGCCTTGCAAGAAGTATGAGCTACAAATACTAATGATTGTCATCAAAAGAGCAGCCAAAATAATATTAGTGACTAGTTTCTTTTGTTTGAACATGTATGGAAATAGTGACCACAGATTTTGCTTTTTCTCTTTGAGTGGCTCAAAATCATCATTTGGGACCATAAAAAGGGCAATTCCCGTCCATTCTTGAGAAAACTTTTCTTTAGACATTTTCGTTAAACCAACGCTAGGATCCGGATCAGCAATCACTAAATAATTTTTGGTTGCCTTAATCACAACATAATAGTGGAGTAATTCGCCTTGCTTTAAGACGTGTACGATGAAAGGATATTGAATGTCTGCATCAGGATCAAACAAGGACATGTCAGCTTTAACTGCTTCAGTTTTTAGATTAAATGCTTGTGCTGTTTTAACTAAGCCCAGAGCGGTAGTCCCTTCTAAATTAGTGCGGGCTGAATGACGTAAATGGGCTAAAAATACTCTAGAATACGCGTGGTGCTAGTTAAATCGTTCTAGACAATATGTCATATTATAAGCTAAAATAGCTATTTCTAGCCGTTGTTGAAAACCTACTAAGCTCCTGG
>QWCX01000044.1_pt1 | contig 21487 bp, 28 predicted proteins | sample 1972661 | NCBI WGS metagenome assembly QWCX01 (sample SAMN09866697, study PRJNA288562) | Human vaginal metagenome isolate pre1_vaginal, whole genome shotgun... | isolation source: vagina | host: Homo sapiens | place: USA: California
TCATTTGTATCCATAGGATCATCTAAAGTCAATCCCATTCCTGTTTTTGGAATATTAGATTGAAAGGCTTATATGGCCGGGACCAGCTTCTCTTTGCACGTTTAGACTCGGTAGCCAGCTTACTCCAAAATATTCCGTATTAAACAAAACATAAGCTTCAAGAAGAAAAAAGACCAAGTCACAACCGCAAAAACTATTAAAGTCGACTTGACTTTTATCAAGACAGTCGTACAATGTTTTTAATTAGATTAAAGGTATAAATTACTTTTAAATAAAAGTAATTTATACCTTTATTTAAAATAATTAAGCAAATGAGGTGCGGATTTTGAGAGTCCAAAATATTAAGCGGTCAAGTATCTGGAAGATTCGGTTGTCAACAGCAACGATGACGTTGATTCCTGCAGCAGTCGGAATTAACTATGTTGCCAAGGCGTTTGCCGAAGGATTAAAATTACCGGTTTGGTTAGGAACGTTGGGAACTTTTCTGGCAAGTATGTTAGCTGGCCCGGTGGCTGGTGCAATTAGTGGCTTTATTAATAACGTCATTTATGGATTGACGCTATCACCGGTTTCAACGGTCTACGCAATTACTAGTATTGGAATTGGGATTGCCGTTGGGGTCCTCCACGCCAAGGGATGGTTTTCATCCGCAAAGAAAGTATTCGTATCCGCTATTATTATTGCAATTGTATCTGCTGTCATTTCAACACCACTTAATGTCATTTTTTGGGGTGGCCAAACTGGGATTCCTTGGGGTGATTCAATTTTCGCTGCGATGATCGCTAATCACATTCCAGTTTGGATTTCATCATTTACTGATGAATTTATTTTGGACATTTTGGATAAAGTTGTTGTTGCCTACTTGGCATTCTTTATCTATCGGCAACTGCCGCAGCGAATGATTCGCTTTTTCAGGGATGATAAATAATGAATGAACCAAATTCAATTTTACAAGGTTCGGTAGCTCACCGTGGCTGGACGTCGGTAGTTGATCCGGTAACAAAATTATTGATGGCCCTTGATCTGGCCTTACTAAGCTTTTGTTTCACCAATTTGTTAGTTGAAATTGCGCTTGTATTCGTTGCGCTAGTGATTCTACTGATTTCGAAAGCCGGCAAGTCGGCGGTTCACGCAATTGAATTCAGCTCATTCTTAATTTTTACAATGCTGATTATTCAGGGCCTCTTTTACAGTCACAATCAGACTCTGTTGGTTTCAGTGGTCGGGATTCGATTCTATCAAGAAGGGCTGTTATATGCAGCAACGATGGGGTGTCGAATTTTTGTCATTATTTTAGCAACCAGCTTTTTTATGACAACGACTACAGTGTCAGAAAATTCTAAATATTTGGAGCAGGTCGGTCTCTCCTATAAAGCGGTCTATATATTGATGTCGGTTTGCTATATTTTACCGGAAATGATGGCCAACATGAAAAAAATTCAAATGGCGCAACGGGCACGTGGCATTAATCAACAGAAAACCATTCTTGAAAAGATTAAATCAATTTTACCAGTGCTGGTTCCATTAGTGATCAAAACGCTTGATCAATCAATGGAACGGTCGATCGCCCTGCGATTACGTGGATTTAATAGTCCCCATCGGGTAGCACTAAAATCGGCAAATCTTTATCGGCACGAAATGGTTAATCATCGTGGCTTGAGTTTATTAGCAATTATATTGATTGAGTGGAAATTATGGATAATCGGCAGCAAATTCATTTAGAAAATTTAAGTCTACGTTACCGAGGGATTGAAACATCCGCGCTAAAACATATTTCGGTTGACGCCGAATTTGGGCATGTTATTGGCATCATTGGTAATCATCATGCAGGTAAAACATCGTTATGTCGGGTATTAGCCGGAATTGTACCAACAATTATTTCAGGTGATGTAACGGGAACCATTCAAGTTGGATCATTATCGCCAAATTTGGATTGGCAGAAGTATAATCAGCAAACCGGTGTTGTGCTGCAGAATCCGGCTGGTCAATTGAGTGGGCTTGCCGATACGGTTGCCGATGAAATTGCGTTTGATCTTATTAATCAAGGAGTTCCAGCTGATCAAATTAAACGGCGAGTCCTCAATGTTGCCGATCAGTTGGGGTTAGGCGACCAATTAAATCAATCACCGGGAACGCTGTCTGGCGGACAAAAACAACGGCTGGCAATTGCCACAGCAATCGTAACTGATCCGTCAATTTTGGTTTTAGATGATCCCACCAGTGAAATGGATCCACTTGGACGTCAGCATTTCTTCAGTTGGTTAGTCAGTGTTGAAAAAAAGACGATCTTCATTGTGTCAAATGAAGTCGACGATCTCTGTGAAATTGCTGACCAAATTTGGGTTCTGAAAGCTGGCGAGTTAGTTGCGGCAGGAAAACCGCTGACTGTTTTTAATCATCTGAAGCCGGACTGGCAGCTTGATGAACCGACTGTGTTTCGATTGGCAAAATTAATGAAGTGGTCAATCCCTGGTGCAGCAGACGAGTTTCCGGTTACCAATCAACAATTAGAGGAGGCTTATTATGCCGCAAATTGAAATTAGTGGGTTGCGTTACACTTATCCAGAACACTCATTTCAGGTGGAAATTGATCGGCAATCTTTTGACAGTCCACTAACCGCAATTGTTGGTCAGAACGGCGCTGGTAAATCAACTTTGTTAAAGTTACTGATCGGATTGATAACACCGCAAGAAGGGACCATTATGATTAATGGCGTTTCAATAGATGAGTTGAAATCACAGGCAAAGTTGAAACAAATTGGCGTGACATTTCAAGATCCAGATGATCAATTATTTAACGCAACGGTTCAAAAAGAAGTGGCTTGGGGGCTTTCTCAAATTGAATCGGATCAATTGATGATTAAAAAAGCGGCTGATCAAGCTTTGGTTGCGGTTGGATTAGCTGATAAAGCAGCCGAAAATCCATATGACCTTTCGTTATCTGAACGAAAGTTATTAACGTTTGCAACGGTTTTGGCCATTAATCCTGCAATTTATTTGTTTGACGAGCCGATGATGTCGTTAGACTGGCCCAGTCGAAAGCGAATGACTAACATTTTTCATCAACTTGTAAAAAGTGGTCATCAGGTGATCACGATTACTCATGATATGGATTGGGTAGCGGCTGAATTTTCGACAGTTCACGTGATGGCGCATGGTCAGATTGCCTTTTCCGGGACACCTTCAGCCTTATTTGGTAATTCAGGACTGGTTAAGCGGGTGGGATTGCTGCCACCAAGAATTATGACGATAACGAGTGCATTAGGTGATCACTCGGTTTATTTAACCCCAGAGGATTACTGCAGGAAGCATAAACAAGTTGCCAACAATTTAAATTGATAAAGATGATAATAGCAACATCTAATTAAAAGTAATAAACATTAAGGATTGGTCATTGTGGTGACCAATCCTTTTGCATATAATGAAAATATTAACCTTGAATTTACACTTTAAGTGCAACACTAATTAAATAAAGAATGGCCCATGGCTAAATTTCTGTAAAATGATGTTTGCGAAAACAATCATGAAAGGAATTCAGCCATGGACCACTACAAGCATATTACCATAGATGAACGGGAAACTATCTTTTTAATGAGGAATCATGGAAACTCACTTCTTGAGATTGCCAGCCATATCAAGAAAAGTTACTCAACCATTTCTCGAGAATTAAGCCGTAATTCTACTGGTAAATCCTATTCACCTTCGAAGGCTCAGGAGAAGTACAAACAGTGCAAAGAGAAGCTGGTCCCGGCCATATAAGCCTTTCAATCTAATATTCCAAAAACAGGAATGGGATTGACTTTAGATGATCCTATGGATACAAATGATGGGAGATATATAAGCTCTTGGAGTATATTTTTACTAATTTTTCATGAAAGAAAATTGAACAAATTTGTATAGCAATTCTCTTATAAGTAAGGCCAATAGGGTATACCCTATTGGTCGTTTTTATTTCTGTGCTATACTAGGAATTACAAATGTTCATTAGAACTGTCCAAAAGGAGAATTAGAAATGGCTAAAATCGGTTATGCGCGTGTGAGTTCCAAGGAGCAACATTTAGATCGACAGTTAGCGGCTTTAAAAGACGTCGATAAATTATTTACGGATAAATTAAGTGGGGCTAACACTAATCGGCCAGAACTGCAAAAAATGCTGGCCTATATTCGTGAGGGTGATATTGTCCTGGTCACTGAATTAGATCGACTCAAATTTACGTCAACTGATGACCAACTTGATTATTGAACTCTATAAGTACCAGGCCGAAAGTGAACGTAAGCGAATCATTGAGCGCCAGCAGCAAGGAATTACCTTAGCTAAGCGGCAGGGTAAATATCATGGACGCAAACCCCAATACACCCAAGACGATCCCCGCTTACAACATGCTTTTAAACTTTATCAGGCAGGCATGAGTGACATTGATGTGGCTCGAAATACCGGGATTAAACGGACGACCTTTATCAGATATCGCAAAAAATTTAATATAAAAAGATGAGACTTATATGTCAGATAAATTAAAAACCGTTTTTTATGAGCAGCAAAACTATTTTGAGAAAATGATGGGAATCATGTTAGAGTGGTATCATTTATTAATCGGAATGCAAACAACTGTGCTCAACATAGTTCTGGAAGTGTCTGTTGTTCTATTCTTCGATTGCATGCTTAGTAGTTTTCGATTCATCGTACACGTTGAACTGCGTTTCATTAAACACAATATCTTGATTACTGTGATTAATATTTTCATCATGTTCAACATGCTTCTGAATGCCGGAATATCCAATTTACTAGGGAGCTCTGCCGGGGGCATTAAGAACACATTTCCTAATAACCATTAAATTTCATTTTCAAGATTGTATTTGAAAATAAAATGTTACCTTTTACCCTAGAAAGGTAACGCCAAAAGAAAAATTCCTAATGCATTTAGCAAAGGGAATTTTTTGTAATTAATTCGTGGTTTTTTTGATAATCATTTGAAAGTGAATTATCGAATTGTGGCCCCTAATACGTTTTTAAAATGATTCATCGCCCATTCAGCACCAGCTGGTGAAAACGTAGCCACGGCTGCTTGTGGAATCACAATGTGGTAATCCAGGTTGTAGGCACTGATTGCGGTGTGGAGGACACAAATATCAGTGCAAACACCAGCAATCCAGACTTCATCAATCCGCCGTTCCCGCAGGTAGTTATCCAAATTGGTGTTTTGGAAGGAGGAGTAACGGTTCTTATTGAATTTGTAGACATGGGAATCGTCACGATGTTGATCAAACCAGCTGCCGACTTGGCCGTATAGTTTCTGACCGGTCGTCCCAATAATATTATGGGCCGGATATAGTTTGGTTTCTGGATTGAATGGGTCATTAAGCCGGTGACCATCAGTGGGAAAGATCACATAATCATGCTGGCTTAAGAATTGATCGGCTAACCGCATAATTTCTGGGGCCAACGTCTGCGCTGGCTTGCCAACCGTTAGTGATCCCTTATCAGCCACAAAGTCATTTGTATAGTCAATAATTAAGAGCGCTTTAGCCATCTTAATGTTCCTCCGTAAATTGAGCTTTAGTAATTAACTGTTCTTGCAATTCAGCCAATGTAGCTGTTAAGTAAACTGGGTACCGATCGGGGTTAACTAACCGTTTTGTGGCTTCTGGTAATTCTGCTACTTGATCCATTGAGAATTGCTGAATCTTAAAGAGATCATTTTCGATTGGGGAAGCATTGGAACCCAGATATTCTTGCATCAAGGGCTTAGCATTAAAGTTAGTCAGAACTTGGCTGGCGTGCGTGACTGCCGAATTAGCATTAACCACTTTCAATGGAGCCGTGATGTGCTCATCAGCCAGGGCAATCACATCGGCGATCGCTTGATGAAGGTTATCTTGCCGGTAAATCCGGTAAACTTGCTTATTACCAGGCAGGGTGATCTTTTCTCTGCTATCACTAACCTTAATTTTTGGGATCCATTGATCATTAATCTTTTCTTCGGCGAGCTTATAAACGCCACTTAATACCGGACTGGAGGAACTGGTAATTAAACGTTCCCCAATCCCAAAGTTATCAATTGGAGCTCCTTCATCCAACAACGACTTAACTACATGCGCATCAAGGGCATTTGAAGCTGTAATCTTTGCCTTGGGGAAGCCAGCATCATCGAGCATCTTCCGGGCTTTGATGGCTAATTGCGAAATGTCACCGGAATCGATCCGGATCCCGACTGGTTGGTGCCCTTGAGCGCTAACTTGCTTGAAGACCCGAATCGCGTTCGGCACCCCTGACTTCAAGACATCATAAGTATCAACGAGCAAGGAAACTTTGTCAGGATAAACCTTGGCCCAAGCTTGAAAGGCACTTAATTCATCAGAGAAGCTTTCGACCCAGGCATGTGCCATTGTACCGGCCGCGGGAATATTAAATTTACTGGCTGCTTGTAAGTTCGACGTGCTGGTACAACCGCCGATCACCGCGGCTCGCGCCCCATACGTGGCGGCATCAGGGCCTTGCGCCCGCCGTGCGCCAAATTCCATAATTGGTCGGCCTTGAGCAGCATGGTTGATTTGCCAAGACTTCGTCGCAATTAATGATTGATGGTTAATGATGTTTAGAATAAAGGTTTCTAACAGCTGGGCTTCAATCAACGGTCCACTAATTGAAATAATTGGTTCCCGTGGGAAAACAGGGGTTCCTTCTGGCAAAGCCTTAATCGAGCAGTGATTTTTAATCTTGCTCAGGTAATCCAAAAACTCGGGAGTAAATTCATTCAGGGAGGTCAGGTATTCAATATTCTCCTTAGTGAAATGCCAATTTTGAACTTGTTCTACCACTTGCTGGAGACCAGCGACAATGACAAAACTACCGTTGTCGGGAACCCGGCGGTAAAAGACGTCGAAGCGAGCTTGTCGATCATGGGGTAGGGTAGCGTAGTACCCATTGGCCATGGAAAATTCATATAAGTCGGTTAATAGTTGTAGATTCATCTTAAATGCTTCCTTTTAAGTAAAAATTACTTTAATTTGGCTAAAAATAAAAGTATGGTTAACTTTTATTTACGTCTAGTATAAATATTTTGCAGCAAAATGCAAATGATGCCCTTTAGTTAAGTTGGTAGAGCTTTGGTGGCCGCCCAGAATGGTTCAAAGTGGCGGCCCCGACTTCTTTGAAGAGGTGGTTGTGAGTTTTCTTAAAGTTGGAATTATCAATCTTGTCAATTGTCGTACCTAAGAAAGCCGCAAAGACTTCGCGCGCTTGGCGCAGGGTAAAGGTATTACCTAAGATCCGAAGAATTTGGGGTTGATAGTCCAGCTTGTTTTTAATCCGATTAATGGCGGTGGTAATGATTTGAATATGATCAAAGACCAGGTGACCGGCGGGACTTAGGATAATCTCCTGTTGGTCATGGGTGATCACATAGTTGCCCTGATCTTTATCAAGCACAAACCATTGGGCATCTGTGGCTCCATACCCTGGATGCAATTTTGGGGTTGATGGTAAATAGGTCATATAGGCGAGTGCCAGTGCCCGAGTTCCCGTAACCCGCTTGGGATCTGTAAAGGTGGCCAGTTGTTCGGTTGAATTCATCGGAACTTGCAGGCCAATTTTATCGTCAATTAGACGAATACAGGCCGCGTCGGCACTCTCTTTACTCCGCAAGAGGGTTTCGGGGAGGGCCCAATGTCCCTTTAGAGGTTCATCTGCCCGCTTAATCAATAGTAATTGTGGTCGGTGTAATTCAGTATTAAAACTCCAAATAACGTTGGTGATGGTCACCAATGGCCGGGCAATAATTTCACTATCCAATTGACGCTCCTCCCTTCATAATTGTTAACTCAACTCTATTTTAGCATTTCTCGGCCACTAGTAATTGCCCAGTTGCTTTAAATCATGTTAAGGTTAGTTGCTTTTTCAAGCGTTCATAGCGGTGTTCCTAATTGTAGGTGGTCTCGATCATTTCTAAAGGAGAGTGGCTTCGGTCACAGAATAAAATCCCAATGTGATTGAGAATGCAATATTCAATCACTCGCTCCGATAGATAACACTTTCTATTATCAAACACCAATGTACCAATATCATCAAAGGTCAGACATTTCTTTTCCTTTGTCTTGATATTTGAAAATTTTAGTCCTTCTTTAGTGACACCAACAAAACATTCATTCTCCACATAAACTATATTCTTCACCCTTTACCCCTCCCGAAGTAAGGACCTGCCGATAAATCAACATCCTACTATTTCATTTGGTGTTAATTTCTTTCTCTCGAATATAACCTATGCGTCAATTATAAAGTCTGGTCTACTGCAACGAGCTTTCTTGGCCCCTAAATCTAAAGAGAGCGTGTATTTAAATCCAAGGATTTCGATACACGCTCTCGCTTTTTACTACGTCTCCTTCTAACAGAGATTAGAAATAAAAACAAAAATCCACCCGGCGCGACGAAGATGGCGGGTGGAAGGGGAAGGCCGGATTGGGCCTATCCCAGGGAAAGCAAGGCCTTGTAAAGGTCGTTGACCTTCGTGGGCATGTAGTTGTTCATCATCATGATTTGGTGGGAGTCCACGACTTCATCGGTGTACAGGCTTCGCAGGCCCACCATACCCTGGAGGGTGTTGGCCAGGATTTGATGCCGAAGATGGCGGCGACGATCCCGGCGATGATGGCCAGACCGATCACGACCCCCATGACGGGAGCCATCCAATCCGGGGCGGGCGTCCCCTGGGAGTAGGTAGAGCCAGTGGCGAAAATCATGGAGGCCCTCCTTTCATTCTTGCGTATCTTCGGAAAGCCGGAAGGTATCGACGAACTGCTTGTATTCCGAGCTGGAAGTTCCAAAGGATTCGAGGCCATAGAGGCCAGCGGACGAGTAAACGACCTCTCGACGCATGATCACCGAGGAGTCCTCGACTTGCTTCCGAGTGAATTTGGTGACGGACACAGCGTAGTTGATGTGATCCTTGTCATTGACCGTCGAATAGCGGGCATAAGCGCCGGTGGGATCCTTATAGGTGTCCTTCTCCGGAACGCCCGGGAAATAGACGGAATAGCCCAGATCCTTGGACGTGAACTTCTTCCAGCCCTGGGGGCAGTGACGGAGGAAGTGGCTTTGTTCGCCGATGGGGCAAGTCGACTGGGAGGAACCGCAGGCGGCCAGACCTGTCGTGAAAGCCATCGTTGCTATGACAGCGGAAATCCGCCTGAAAGACCTTTTCATATCAAACCTTTTTTTCTTTCTTGTCGTTTCTTGTTTTTCCATTGTAACACCTTCTAAAGCATGCGGATAAAAATAATCTGGAATGGTTTTATCTTCAATTAAACACTGAATAATATATTTCCAAGGACTCCGCTTTTGATCATCAAACTCTTGAGGTAGTGAACTTTTAAATATTGAACGCCACTTGGGGTCTTGGCGCCGCTTTTTGAACTGTTTTTTAAAAGCTTTGGTATATTTAATTACTCTTGCCATTTATTTTGAAGACTCCAATGCGTCATCAGAGCTAAGCAATGGCTTCAAGTTAATCAAGCACATTTTAGTCCTGATGACGGTTATAACCGATCACTAATTATCGTTGACCGTGGACAATTTGTTAATGTCAAGACAACAGAGGGTAAGCATATTCAAGATGGTGGTTTATATGTTACTCACGGTTTTGCACAAAGAGCTAAAATTCATAAAGGTAATCACCTTAAAGTTAAGACGTTTGGAAGTGATAAACAGTATACTTTTAAAGTTAAGGGCATAGTTAATTCAGAGACCAATCAGGGTGCTTATATTACTGCTCATACCTGGCAAAAGGCTCACGGTTTTTATCAACCATCAATATTGCTAACTGATAAAAACTATCAACATAGTAAAGAAAATACCACTTCTATTGTTTCGATTAATGAACAAAAGAAGAATGCTCACAACTTTATTAATAGTTTAATGAGTATCTTCGCATTGATTATTTTCTTTGGAGCTTTGCTCATTATTATTGTCCTATATAATCTTGGTTCATTAAGCTTTATTGAAAGAACAAGAGATTATGCTACTCTTCGTGTCCTCGGTATCCATAAAAAAGAATTACAGGAACTAACGTTAATTGAAAACCTCATTACGACTCTCATTGGTTGGGTTGTTGGTATTCCCGCGGGTATTTGGTTCTTAGGTCGATATGTAGATACTTTCTCGACAATTAATCTAGAGTACAGCAGATATTATAACTGGCAAACAATCTTGCTTTCCTCGCTCTTTGTTTGGCTATGTTCACTATCAACAACACTCTTCATTAGCCGCAGGATTAAAAATATTGATATGGTACAGGCATTAAAAGGCGTGGAATGATTTTATATCTATATATTAGTAATTGATCTACAGTAATTCTCACTGTTATAGTTAAGTATAATCGTATTTAAGATAATTAAATTAATAGAGTCAGTGTAGACAATGAATAAGCGATCAAATAATACTAGTAAATGGATATTAGCGACAATCGGTGGAATAATTCTATTATCTATCGTGCTCACAGTGTTATTCACAATGTCTATTAGAATACATTCCTCTTACGTAGATTCGCTAATGTATAGATTTAAACAGGTTAGATATTATAATAAGAAATATCAGAGGAGGATTCAAAAGATATCTATAGAGAATGGTCTTAAAGGTAAAGTCAAGATAACAAATTACTATGCTGATCATACAGAAGCAGGTACTAATGTAGACATCCAGGTAACATATAGCAAGAAAATTAATAGTATAAGAAACTATTTCATTACCACATCCGTCTAAGATAGATGACAGATATAGCTTTACCACTGCTAAGATGAAATTCACTGATATTAGTATACCATTTGGTATTGGACATCAATGCTAAAATGTCGTGATAAATTATATTTGGAAAAAGAAAGAACCGTTTAGAATTTCAAATGAAACTCTAAACGGTTCTTCTTCTTAGGAGGCTTATGTCATAAACCCTCTAATAAATTACCTATATTAGTCCACTAAAGGCCATCCAATCATGATCAGACAGTAAACCTGTTTATAACTACTAAACCTAAGCTTAATAGTAACATTACTAGTCCAACGAACATCATACCTATTGATGATCTATCACCTGTTTGAGGTAATCTACTTGTTTTATCGTACGTTTTACCTTGAGTGTAAGCCTTTGGTATTACCTTATTTTCATTATTAGGAACTTGAGGTTTCTTAGGCGTTGTCGGGTTATTAGGAACCTGGGGCTTCTTAGGTGTTGTCGGATTATGGGTATTAGTAATATTGTAACCATCAACAGTACTTGTGTACCCAGCAACTGCATTTTCTGTTACCGTGTAGGTAATCTTCTGACCATTAGCATAAGCGGCTAAGTTGTCGAAACTGTATTGCCAGTTATCGCTAGCACTAACCGTCTTGCTTGCGACTTGCCGACCGTTAGCCAACAAGTTCACCGTGATTGAACTTGGGCGGATTCCATCTTGATTGTTGTTATCCTTCCAAGTCTTGGTTCCTGAAACTGAGGTTTTCTCCATCTTATCGATAATTTTAATAACGGCCCCTTTTGAATCAAAATTTGTAGAAGTTACGATTACCGTATCTGCTAATTGATATCCCTTAGGTGCCCTGACCTCTTTCAATTGGTAACTATCACGTAACAACCCATAGATAGTGCCCTGTCCTGAGGAATCTGTTGTGATAGTTCCTACAACTTCTCCAGTTGACTGTCGAATTACATCAAAGATAGCGCCATGTAATGGATTGCCAGATTCATCCACCTTTTTTATTGTTAAACTATAGTTATATCCGTTTGCAGTACCATTTGCCTCTTGATAATATACTGTATTAGTATATTCATTCATCTTATGGTCGTTATACGAATAACTTGATGAATTTTTAATTTGTTCTCCGTTAATCAACTTATGAGAAGGCTTTACCTTATAGGTGATAGAGAAACCCTGATTGATATTACCAAGATTCACAGAAAAAGATGAGCCATTGAATTCAGGGGTATATTTTTCAGTTACTTCTTTATAGTTAGACAATGACCAATAGTTATTGGCGTCCTTAACCCAAGTTCCAGTTGCAATTTTTATGCTTGACTGTTCGTAATTAACTCCAGCGGAATTAAGAATATCCTTAATAATAACATTATTCCGTTTAGAATTAGTTGTGTTTATAACAATACGGTAGATAAGTTCATTGTTATCATAATCCATCCATCCATATTTATAAAAATCAATATTACTATCACCTTTATTAACTTTATAGCTTATACCCGTACTATCGATAGTAACTACATTCCCGTTTATTTTAATTGTTGCAGGAAGTATAGTGTCTTTCTTCACCTTTTCTGTATCAGCCATTATTTGCATATTAATGTGGCCGGTGACATCATCATGTGTATCTACATAGTCCGTGTATGTTAAGACCAACGTCTTTTTTTCTTTATTAATAATTGCACTAGCAACCGTAGTCGTCCCATCAGGAGCGTAGACATTAAATGATTGATCTCTAGTAAAATCCAACTCATTAGGAAGTGATATTGTCGTATAATCTCCGGATCTTACTGAATTAGGAACAGAAAAGTCAAAAGAGAATTCTGTAGTTCCTCCACCTGAGATCTCCTTAGTTGATGATCTCTGATTGGTAATTGTAATATCAACGCTAGTTCCTTTATTATATGCAGATGGGGAACTATTATTCTTAGAAATACTATTAACTGATGGACCCTGATTAGTATTAGTCTCACCATTAGAAGTCGAGTATTGACTATTACTTATATGATTACGGTCCTCCTGAACTGGCTGATTATTGTCAGTTGGTGCTCTTGGTTGTGCTTCTGTATTGGTAACTTGCTTCTGAGACGTCTGATCGTCCGAAGAACTAGTATTATCTGTGGTATTACTATTAACGGTACTTATCTGCGATTCTTCCTGTTGATTAATAACAGTCCTGGACCCCGTACCGTTCTGAGTAATATTTGTCTTGCTATCAGCATATACGGTCATACCACTATTAGATGATATCCATATTGACCCTAATAACGAAAATAAGACTAGTCCCATCATAAATAAAAGTCGACGATGCCTAGATTTATTACTCATACTGTTGCCTCCTTCTTTGTTTTCTATGCGCAATACTAAAGATTATCACATGCCCTTATATTACCATATTCTTATAGAAAATTTCACACTAACTTCACCAACCGTCAATAGTGATATCACTAGTATTAGCGTAGTTATCAAATATATGTTCCCGATGACATAACAAAGGCGCTGTATCGACAGTGAAAAAGCCGGCGCAGCGCCTTTTGTTATATTTAAACTCTGGTCTCCCCTAAAGTTTCCCAATTTTATATTTTATTCCTCCCATCCAGAAACAACGACTTTACCAACCATATGCCCACTTTCCACTAAACTATGTGCTTTCCGAAGATTAGTTGCATTTAAAGGAGAAAGGGAATGTGTTAGAGTACACTTTAATTGGCCATTATCAAGAAAATATGCAATTTTTTCTAAAATATCATGTTGGGTTTGCATATCATTTGTATGATAGTAAGACTTGGTATACATCCATTCCCAAGCAAAGATTGCTTTCTTTTGAGTTAATAAACGTAGATTGATAGGTCGCTTATTTTCGGTAATCGAAGCAATAGCCCCCTCAGGCTTAATTAACTCACACATTTCTTTCCAATGATTGTCAATATCTTTTAACTCTAAAATATAATCTACAAATTTATAACCAAGTTCTCTGACTTCGTCGACTAAATTATTCCTGTGGTTTACAGTGTATTTAGCACCATGACTTTTGACCCAATTGATACTTTCGGGACGTGAAGCAGTGGCAATTACGGTTAGTCCTGCATTTGCAGCTAATTGTGTTGCAACTGATCCTACTCCACCAGCACCATTAATGATCAAAATGGTTTTATCTTTATTACTTTGACTATTAGAGGACAATGACAGCTGTTCAAATAGCGCTTCATAAGCTGTCAATGAAGTCAGAGGCATTGCGGCTGCTTCATCGTCGCTTAAGGATTTAGGTGCATGTCCAACAATTCGTTCATCTACTAACTGATATTCACTATTACTTCCTGGACGTTTAAAGGAACCGGCATAATATACCCGATCTCCAGGGTTAAATAGAGATACTTGATTACCCACTTTTTTTACAATTCCACATGCGTCCCATCCAATAACTTTTGGAGTTGTAAGTTTGCCGTGCCCGCCACGTCGTACACCAACATCAACTGGATTAACGGATACAGCATTAACTTTGACGAGCAAATCGTGCCCTTTAGGTACTGGGATACTTTCTTCAAATTCAAATAAGTTTCTAGAATCGTTAATGTTTAAATGTTGAGTAAATCCGATAGCTTTCATAGTGAGTCCTCTTTTCTATTGTTCTATACTTACAAATAGTAACTTGTTATATAAGACATACAAGAAGAGAATTTAAATTATCTATGCAACAATTATTTCCCTAATAGCCACAAGGAATGAATTAATATATAATTGAAGTATTTATTTTTTTAAGAAGGAGTGTTGGGCTTGCAAAGACATATTTTTAACTGTAGTAATGGTTGTCCTGTTGAAAGCACTTTACAAATAATTTCAGGTAAATGGAAAAGTGTAATTTTGTATCATCTTATAAAAAATAAAGTATGTAGATTTAGTGAATTGCAAAAAAAAATGCCGAATTGCTCTCGCAGGATGCTATCGCTACAACTTAATGAGTTAGAGAAGGACAAGATTATCGAAAAAAAGATATATCCAGTGATTCCTCCTAAAACAGAATATAGAATGACTAGGTTTGGTGAGACACTGACGCCAATTATTCTAGAAATGGACAAATGGGGGCAAACTTACAACTCCATAAACTCTGAGGTATAGTAACTAAAAATGCTTCAAAATTACCTGAATAGTAACATTTCGAAGCATTATAGTTATATTATTTACCTATTTTTTCGTCTTAAACATATCCAGCTAGAGGCGATAGGCTTGCTTTTCATCACTTGAACTTTTATTGCTCTTGGTTGATTTTTGATTTCCCTGTATAATAGTTCTTTGTAGAGAAGTTAAGGCGGTGGCTATTTCCGATCGGAGGTGGTGCTTATGGTGTTAAACCTTTAAAGCCCATAAATCCTAATGAAAGGAGTAGCCTAAGTGTCCGTTGCGGACGCTTTACAATTAATGCTGGCTTTCGGTACTTTTATCGTGGCCTTAATCGCATTAATTGTTGAGCTGATCAAAAGTCAGCAAAAAAAATAACCGCCTTAGCTTGGCAGAGCTAGCGGTTATTTAATCGTATTAAGTTATGCCACCGTCTTTAACGGCTCTACATGGGAAGTCCTGTTCTAGCGGGGCTTCCTTTTTCTGTCTACATTATAGCATGACTATAACTGATTTTCGACTATTTTTAATCAGCTTCCTAACAGCTTAAAGGAACATATGTTTGCTTTATGTGCTACAATCCAGGTAAAAGCTAACGGAAATGATGAAATTGTTTATTGATGATGAACCGCATGGCGTGTTCTTCTTAATTGATAACAAGTCCTTTTATGCTAGTTGCGAGGCCGTTGCCCGGGGACTTAACCCCTTAAAAGTACCATTAGTGGTCCTTAGTGAAGCTGAAAATACCAATGGTGGACTCATTTTAGCCACGTCACCCGAAGCTAAAGCTTGCGGTGTTTCTAAGAATACTTCGGCGGCTTTTCTGTGCTTACTTAGCAATCGAAGCTATTTTATGGTTCATTAATTGGATTACGGGATCGGACTTAGATAAACCGACCAAAGTACAGTTGAAGTTAAATGATTACTATCAGGTGACGCCCGGCGATACTTGGAGGACGATTGCCTATAAGTATGCCATGTCAGTCGAGGAGCTGTTAAAGGTGAATTGTGCCAAAGCCGTCGATGTCTTGTCGATTGGCCAATATGGCTTTAATCTGGTGAAAATCTCATCATCATGGCTCCATATGGATGTCGGCTTATCATTTCTACATGATACATCGCCCCTAGTTAATAAAATTGGCCGGACAATCGATCAATTTTTGCTTCTTGCTATATCTAGAATCATTGATATTGTATACTACGGTTATAGTATGATCAGGTTTACTACTGGCGATATGACTGGTCTTGATATTATAAGATTAGTTATGTTTAGTAATGATTATCAAAAGAAGGAGATGATTTCTTATGATTGAGAAAGAAAAAGTTTTAAGCGATGCACCAAAGATTCTAAATTCTGATAACAATCCTTGGGAAGTTACTGTTGAAGGAGATTCGATTATTGGTACATGGAAATGGATGGATGCCCGTTTTTTCACTGAGGGTGGAATCTCCGATGAGGACAAAGAGTTTACTTTTACAGTTACTTTGAAAGATAACGGGAAATGGAAGGAAGTTGATAGCACTTCTAGTAAGACATCAAGTATTAGGATGCATAACGGTAAACTATCTTTCAGTAAAGACATCTCCTTTTCTAAGGGAAAGACTTATCAGAAAAGTATTTCTTTTGGTATTGGACAGGATAAGAAGAGCGGTAAAGTTGGAATTGTTGAATCTAAGTTAGATACTTCAATCATTAAAAAGTCGATTCGAGATTATTTGAAACAATGTGGCTGGAAGAAAGCTGGACTATTTGGATAGGAAATTATATGGTTCACGTGATATAACACTGTTAGTAACAGGGCTGAAGTTACTAACAGTGTTATATCGAAAGGCCCGTTACCTCATTGGGTATTGTACGTATTAGCCTTTGCTGTCAAGAGCAGTTTTATTGCTCTTGGTTGATTTTTGATTTCCCTGTATAATGGATTGAGCAAGAAGTTTTAAGGGCGGTGGCTGTCTTTTCCCTTGTGAGGTGAGGCCCATGGGAACATGGAATAATCTTCAGGAAGGTTTCACAGTCAATGAGCGTCTTCCAGACACTCTCGTTGATGTTGCTGTTTGGCACGTTTTTAATCGCGCTCCTCAGCTATATCGACAAACACCACAAATAAAAAAGTCGCCCTGCGTAACTTTGGTCGGTTACAGGGCGACACTGTAGTTTTGTAATCTAGGCCACCGCCTTTGAAGCAGCTTGCGCGGGAAGTCCTGTTTTCGGCGGGGCTTCCTTTTTCCGTTTATATTATAGCATGACCTTTAAAAACTGGCTAACGCTTTAAACTTTGATCAAGTTCGGATTTGGGTTGCTTGATTGACGGATTTTCTTCAGTAAATGCTTGCAGCTGTTTTTGTGTTCGATTACTGATTTCATGGTGTATATCATTTAGTTTATTTTTTAGTTCTGATTTTTGTTGTGGGTTCCTTGCTTGCTGAACTTGTTGTTGCAAGCTTTGATATGACTGATTAAGCGCTCGGGCTGATAGCTTTTTTATTTTACATTTAAATTACAAGTGCATGCCCCCATCTTCATGCCGGTTCCGAGTTTGGTGTTGCCGTTGCTTTTTCGTCATTTCCCACTCGGTCTCCTTTAGCCCACGTAGTTGCTGTTTTCTTAGATAGTCCGTATTTTTCGCATATAAAATGGTCATTAAGGCTTCGTCCAAAATATTCATCAGGTAATTTTTTGGGCTAGTTGGGTGGTAATTAATGGCCTGATAGTCCTTAACTTGAGCTTGCTTATATTGATCAAAGCGCATTGTCTGTTGTTTCAAACGGGTTTGCACCATTTCAATTTGTTGGTGATCCAACTTAGGATCTTGGCCACATTCGCCAATAAACAGTTGCCGGGTGCCATCATGTTTTAAGACCCGTTGCAGTCGATGATCCTGAATATCTTTTAATTCCATTTTACCTAACAGGTAATTTAAACCGACTTGGTGTTGCTGACTAGTAAAGACGACCGGTGGCTGCTGTTGCAATTGCCTAAGATCATCGGCGCTTAATGGCTTTAATTCTGGGTCATAGTAAACCACAGCGGTATAGATTTGCTCCTTATCAATCGTCTCTAGCTTATCCAGGTCACTGTCCGGAAAAGCAGTCGTTAGAATGCTGTTGTATTGGGTTTGCACTACGGCTTTAACTTCCCGCATGACCCGTAAATTTTTCACCGCTTTCGAAATGAATTCAAGTTCGTTAGGTTGATAAGCGGCTAGCATGCCCCGATCAGTATGCCTCAAATCGTCTAACTGGTGACCATGTTTGGCTAGTACCGTGGTTAATTGCTTCTCAATTGTTTGGGCCCGCTGATTAACTAACTGCCAGCTGGTATATGGCCGCTTGGTAAACGTCAATAATTGCTGGGTTAATAAGTCACTTCGAATATCCGCTAACCGTTCTGCCAATTCGCTACCCTTAAAAATCGTTTGTTCACTATTAGTTTCTTTAATCAGTTCCCGTCGTTCAGCTGCGGTTGTCTGTTCAAAATTAAGTTCCGGATAAAGCTTTTTCGTTGCTCGTTCCACCACTTTATTTAACAACTGGTTAGCTTGTGCTAGTGATGTCGTTTGCTGGTCAATAGTCAGCAGTTGCTTGGTTACATCTTCACCAACCGCGTGTTTAATTAATAAGCTGTTTTTCCAATTAAATAGCATGCGCTGTTTATCGTCTAAATGTTCTAAATCGACATAGGTTTTCAATTGCTGACTTAGATGACTAATTGTGTGTTTTTCAGAGAACGATAGCTCGTCAGTTAACGCATCAAAATGTTCATGATTTCTTATCTTTTCGTCAAGATTATGATATTTAGCTTGAGCGTTTCTTTGCGCTCTAACTTGTTGATTAAATGCTTTTCGATTTTTTCTTTGGCTGTTAATGCCTTCGTGTTGGGTAGGTGTCTCTTGAATCCCTTGATCGACAAACGATTTTTCACTAATCCGATCCGGAATATTTTTTTGTGCCAAAACTTGATTAACACTGTTTGCCCAATTGTGCCGCCATTCAGTTATTTTTTCTTTTTTATCCCAATCAACCAACCAAATTTTTCTTTGTTTTGGAAACCCGCTTTTGGTTAAAAGTTGCTTGCCATTTTCATCTTTAATGTACTGCGTCTTTGCTTTTAATCCCCAACTACCATCGGGGTTAAATGGTCGGTTCGTTAACATCACATGTGCATGCGGATTGTCTGGGTGATCGCGATGAATTGCTACGTCAGCTACCATGCCTTGATCAACAAAATTTTCTTGAACATATTTTGTCAATAATTCTTTCTGTTCATCTTCGCTTAGTTCAACTGGTAAGGCTACGTTAAACTCTTTCGCGTACCGAGAATTTGCTCGCCGATCTTTCTTTTCAACTTCATTCCATAATTGTTCTCGATTACTGGCCCATTCTGGTGCGTTTTTTGGGGTTAAAATAAAGCTTTCTGGCATAACCGCGCGGGCATAAAAGTAGTGGCGCCCTTCCTTATCATCAAATAATTTTTCACCGCTTCGATAAGCGGCACTGGCAATCGCACTTCGTCCTTTTCCAGCACTAATATTACTAAAACTCATATGAAAAATTGCCATGTTAGTCACCTCTTTGCTTTGATTCTATGGGCTTGACTTTGTTGTCGCCATCGGCGACTTCTAATACAGGATTTTTGGGGTTAGCACAACATAGAATTTATTCTATGTGTAAGTGCGCATTGACCTCGTTTCACTCGGTCTGCTGATCATCTAAACTCTCCATTTAGTGTAGATCCTCCGCTTCGCTTTTTCAACTTTTATACTTTGACTTAACGTTTCTTATATGATATAGTTTCGGTGATTATTTCTAATATGATTGGAGGGCTCGTTATGTCTCAAAGTAACTTAGAAAAACAAGAAGCTAAATTAAAACAGCTTAACCAAAAAATTAGAGAAGAAAAATATAAAATTGAACAACGGCTAGGTAAACAAATTATCAGCCAAGCCAATTTAGAGTATACTAATTTATCTAATGACCAGATTAAGCTTTTAGCCCAGCAATTTTCTGAATTTTTAAAGGAAAAGACTGTAGATCGTTAATCATAAGAGATGGGGAAATTCCATGCCTAATCAATATGAAAAACTAGTCGAGCAGCAAGCACGTTTAAAACAAAAAATTGAGCGGGAAGATTTTAAATTACGGCAATCTAAATACTATGAAAATCGGCAAGCCCGTAAAGCCCGTTCTCGCCGACTAATTCAAAAAGGAGCCTTACTCGAAAAATACTTTCAGGCTGATAACTTATCAGTCGAACAAACCGAAGAACTTTTAAAAATATTTGCTAATTACGTTAACGCCCATAAACCGAACAAATTCAAAAACGATCAACCTAATAACTAGGCCGATCGTTTTTATTTTCAGGATTATTTTTGGGCTTAATTTCTGGATTGTGTTTAGCAAAATCTTTTAACTGTTTTTGAATTCTTTGTGTAAGCTCTGCTTTACTTTCTTTGTGCTTCCTTTTACTTGATCGCTGTTGAATTATCTTTTGACCCTTACCTCTTCTTTTTGATTTTAGGTCAAGCGTAAAATCCGAAATTTTATTTTGATCTAGCTTACTTAAATGACCGATTTCTTTAAAGTTTAAACCGGCTTTGGGAAAGCGATAAATATTACCAAGATCGACCCAGGAAGGTTTCTTCAACCCAGCGGATTGCCAATCTTGAATCGGATAATATTGTTGCTTGATATAAGCCGACTTCTTTTCATACTGACTAGTAATTTTAAAAGCCTCGACCGTCTGTTCTGATACCCGACGAATTAAAACTGGCCGAGACTTGCCACCGTTAGTTTCTACAAAACTAACGTATAGACTGACTAAGTCATTAGTCCTCATCTGGATCGTTGAGCCAATCAGCGACCTCTTTAGCGTCTTTGAACTCGGTGACTGGTGTCCCTTCGGTCGCCTTTAAAAAGCGTAAATTAGCTCTTTCTTCTTCGCTTAAAGATGCATTAAAAGGTAAAGCACCATTAGCAACAATCCGCTTGTAAAACATGTTAATGGCCGTGGTTGGATTTAAGCCCAATTCGCTTAAAACTGCTTCGGTATCATCGGCCAAATCTTTATCAATCTTGACTTGGACCCGTTTCTTTTCCTTAACTACCATGATTGTCTCATCTCCTTTCTTTTGTTACTACCATTATACTACCTTTTGAGTACCTTATCAATAGATAAAGCCCTGGCCTCAAATCACCTGAGCTTGGCGTTGATCTAAAGGCTGAACTTTTGAGCTGGTTAGCCTGGTTAACTCTGACGCTCATTTAAAAGTCCCTATTCTTCTGTCTAAGCCATTTAAATCTAACTTAAGTATAAAAGGGTTAGTAAGTCTTAAAACCGCTTAGAAAGGATTTTGTAGCCTTTTAGGACTAGTAGTACAACCCACTGTTATCGTTGTCGGCCGATTTTTCTTCTTCGGAGTGTTTGGCCGCATAGTCTCTAGCTGCTTGTTGGTTCCACCAAACACCAAATAGGTTTTGCATGGTGCCGTACAGGTAGTTCTCAACATTCTTGATATGTTTCTCATCGCTTCTTAGGGCATTAAAATAGCGTCTTAATGTTTTGGTCATCATTTTTTTTAAATCAGGATCGTCTAATAGAATCCATACGCCTAAATCCTTATGCTCTTTTTCAACA